>MDTB01036504.1_pt1 | contig 22171 bp, 20 predicted proteins | sample 811161 | NCBI WGS metagenome assembly MDTB01 (sample SAMN05326650, study PRJNA326480) | marine metagenome | isolation source: seawater | place: Mediterranean Sea | collected 2009 | reverse complement strand
TTTAACTGGAGTGTGAATTGGTGCACCCTTTTCTCTCCAATCTGGTATTAATTCATTTAAAGCAATTGGATCAATTACATTTCCAGATAAAATATGAGCACCAACTTCAGAACCTTTTTCTAAAACGCATACGGATAAATCTACATTATTTTCTTGGGCTAATTGCATTAGCTTTATAGATGCACTTAAACCTGATGGGCCTGCCCCAACTATAACAATATCATAATCAACACTTTCTCTGTCCATACTTACTCTATATTTTTATATAAAAATTGATAAATATCTAATAATATAGTTATAGAATTGAAACAAAACAAACAATTATTTTTATTTAAGGTATTTATATTGGAAAAAAAAAAAACAAAGCGCTTGATTGATGATTTAGAATTACAATCTTCTATGGGAGTAGATACATTTGTTGAAAAAAAAGCAGTTAATAGGTTTAATAGAATGAATTATGATATTGAAACAAAAAACTCAAATCCAGGTTCAGAAATACCAAAACCACCTCCAATAAAACAACAAGAAAACTTTATTAGCTCAGAAGATATTTTAAAAAAATGTTCGAACTTGAGCGACCTTTGTGAAAGCCTAAAAAAATTTAATGGGAGCAATTTAAAAAAAACAGCAAGCCAGATTGTTTTTTCAGACGGAAACCCAAAGGCTAAAATTATGTTAATAGGAGAAGCCCCTGGTGCAGATGAGGACAGGCTTGGTAAGCCTTTTGTAGGGGTGAGTGGACAACTCCTTGATAAAATGCTTGATTCAATAAATTTAAATCGTGAAAAAGCTTATTTAACTAATATTGTTCCTTGGCGTCCGCCTGGAAACAGAACTCCAACTGATTATGAACTTGCATTATTTAAGCCCTTTTTATTAAAACACATAGAACTAGTTAACCCTAAAATAATAGTTGCAGTTGGAGGATCAGCCGCAAAAGCTTTATTAAATATTAATGATGGAATTCTTAGACACAGAGGAATTTGGAAAAAACTAGTTATAAATGAAAAACTTATAATTGATATTATTGCTACTTTACACCCAGCATATTTATTAAGATCACCATCACAAAAAAAACTAGCTTGGGCAGATTTAAAGCAGATAAGAGATAAATTGAAAGAATTATGAAATACGTTCTCTTAATCATAGTATTCTTTCTTTTTATCATAGGAGGAGTAATTAATACTTATGCATTACCTTTACCTAAACCACTAGACAAAGATGACTTTGATAGATACAAAAAGATTTTTGAATTGCAACAAAAAGGTTATTTTAATAAAGCAGATTTATTAATTAAACAATTAAATAATAAAATATTAATTGGAAATATTTTATCACAAAGATACTTGCATCCAACAGGTTATATTTCTAAATTTACAGAACTCAAGTCTTGGTTAGATAAATATGGAGATCACCCCTCAGCAAGCAGAATATATTGGCTTTCTAAAAAGAAAAAACCAAATTCATCTAAAAATGCAAAAAAACCTCAAGGTGGGTTTTTAAGTGGGTTTGGAGGAACAAGCTTAAAAACCTTAAGACCACCAATTCCAATAAGTTTTGTAGGAAGATCGGCACCAACGATAACTAGGAAAATTGCAAATACTGTTAGGAAGAATATAAGAAGAGGTTGGCCAAGCGGATCTAAAGAGGTGCTAAATTCTAAAAATTCTTTAAAATATTTAACTAAAACAGAAAAAGCACAACTTCATTGGGAAATAGGTAATGCTTATTTTATTTTTAACAAAGATTTAGAGGCTATCAATGAGTCAGCAAAAGCGATAATTTTATCTGATGGCTTACATTCAAATTCATGGTTTACAGCAGGTATTTCAAGTTGGAGAAGAGGAGATTTTTTAAGAGCAAAAATTTTTTTTGAAAATTTAGCTATATTAAAAAGTGCTGATGGTCATACCAGAGCGTCAGGTGCTTATTGGGCGTCAAGGGTTGCAATTAGAGATGGCGATTACAATAAAGCATTATCAATGTTAAAAATCGCTGCTTATGAAGAAAACTCTTTTTATGGGCAACTCGCTTTAGCAAGTTTAGGAATAGACAATAATTTAAATTTTGATCTTCCAGAAATTTCTAATGAATTTTTATTTTTTTTAAAAAACCATCCATCTGGAAAAAGAGTTTTTGCTTTTTTACAATTAGACTTACACTGGTATGCAGATAGAGAATTAAGACGCTTGTTCTCCGAAGTACCAGAAAACCTTCAACTGGATTTGATGAGCTTTTGTGCAATAAATAATTTACCCTCTTTAGCATATAGAATCGCAGATATTCAAAGAAAGAAAACCAATATTAATTGGTATGGAGCTTTATACCCAGATCTAGAAAATTCAGATGATTTTTTTAATGATAAAGATAAAGCTCTAATCCATTCCATAATAAGACAAGAGTCAAAATTTGATCAAAGAGGGAAATCTTATGCCAGGGCACTTGGTTTAATGCAAATTATTCCATCTACAGCTTCTTTTGTTACTGGAAACAAAGGTTATCTTGGAAAACTAAAACATGATTTATTACTCAAAAACACTAACATTAAAATTGGAAATAATTATATTTCTCAGTTGCTCAAAGAAAAAATTATTAACTATAATATAGTTTATCTCTTAGCTGCCTATAATGGGGGGCCGGGAAATTTAAATAAATGGAAAAAGAAATTAAATTATAATGAAGATTATTTATTGTTTATAGAAACCATTCCATCCAGAGAAACCAGAGGATATATAAAATCTGTTATTAAAAACTTATATATTTATAGATCTAAATATAACCAAAATCATTCTGAAACTGATAATCTTGCTTCAGGGTTTAAACCGTTATACCAATATAAAACAAAATAAAAAAATTATAAAACATAATTATGAACTTAAAAAGACCATTTGTACCAGTTTCTATAGCTTTAATTACAATTTCAGATACAAGGAGTTTTGAAGATGACAAGTCAGGAAATCTTCTTAAGGAAAAAATTATAATTAGTGGACATAAAGTTTTTCAAAGGAAAATTGTTAGAGATGAAATTATAGACATACAAAATCAAGTAAAATCTTGGTTAAAAGAAAAAAAATTAGATGTTATTATTTCAACTGGAGGAACTGGCCTAACAGGAAGAGATGTCAGCCCTGAGGCATTCAGGCCTCTCTTTGACAAAGAAATTGAAGGATTTGGAGAATTATTTAGATACTTATCATTTAAAAAAATTGGAACATCTACAATACAATCACGTGCACTAGCGGGTGTTGCAAAAGGAAAATACATTTTTGTACTTCCTGGAAGTCCTTCAGCATGTAAAGATGCATGGGATGAAATACTTGTTCATCAGCTAGACTTTAGGAATATGCCGTGTAATTTTGTTGAAATTATTCCAAGATTGTTAGAAAGTGAAATAGGCAGAAAGGGTAAATCTTAGTTGATAAACTTGAATTATGATTTTTTACATGATCATCCAGTTATTGGAATAGATGAAGTAGGAAGAGGGGCATGGGCAGGACCAGTCTATGCAGGAGCTGCTTATTTAAAGTATAAAAACAGTTATAATATTCCCATTGAAATCAATGATTCAAAAAAACTGACCCAAAAATTAAGAGAAAAGATTCTAGAAAAAATTAAAGATCATTCAAACCTTTCTATTGGAAAAGTAGATGCACATTATGTCGACAAAATTGGTCTTCAAAAGGCTGTTTTTTTGGCAATGCAAAAAGCATTGTCAAATTTGAAAATCACCAAAAACTTAGAAGAATATATAATAATAGTTGATGGAAATATAATGCCTAAATTTTCAAAAAAAAACCTAAACATTAAGAACTTAGTTAAAGGCGATACAATTTCTCCAAGTATAGCTGTTGCGTCTATTTATGCAAAAGTAAAAAGAGATAATTTTATGAAAAATCTAAATAAACTTTACCCTAAATATAAATGGAATGAAAACAAGGGATATGGAACTAAAGATCATAGATTAGCAATTGAATTATATGGCACGACACAAGAACATAGATTATCTTTTAAACCATTAAATAAGCTGAAAAAAAACATATGATTTACAATATAATGTAGGGTCTAGTTTAAAGATAACTATATATAGAAACAGTCTTAAATTATTATTATAACCAATTGACTTTAATAAACTTTATATAGTTTATTTCACATAAAATTAACATCTTATTAACAGTATATAATATATTTTATAGGAAATAAATTGAACTATAATAAAATTTATAATGGAAATTGTATTGAGGTCTTAAAATCATTTCCTGACGAAAGCATAGACTTGGTTTTTGCGGATCCTCCTTATAACTTGCAATTAAAAAAGAAATTAAATAGACCCGATAATACTGAAGTTGATGGTGTGTTCGATGAATGGGATAAATTTTCTTCTTTCAAAGAATACGATGAATTTTCTGAAAATTGGATTTCGGAATGTAAAAGAATTTTAAAACCAAACGGATCAATTTGGATAATTGGCTCTTATCATAATATATTTAGAATCGGTAAAATTATGCAAGACTTAGGTTTATGGATACTCAATGATATTATTTGGAGAAAAACAAATCCCATGCCAAATTTTAGAGGTATGAGATATACAAATGCTCATGAAACTCTAATTTGGGCTTCGAAAAATCAAAAGTCCAAATATACTTTTAATTATAAGGCGATGAAGAGTATTAATGGCGATCTTCAAATGCGATCTGACTGGTTTTTACCAATATGTAATGGAAAAGAAAGAATTAAAAAGGATGACAAAAAAGTTCATTCTACTCAAAAACCTGAAAGTCTCTTATCAAGAGTAATATTATCAAATTCAAATGTGAATGACATAGTTTTAGACCCATTTTTTGGTTCAGGAACAACTGGAGCAGTAGCAAAAAAATTAAGAAGAAGGTGGATTGGAATAGAAGAGAATGAAACCTACATTTATGAATCTCATAAACGCATTGATAATACAAACATTTTAAATGAAGATGATTTAGAAATACTCAAGTCTAATAAAGAAGAACCAAGGATACCATTTGGCCAATTAATTGAAAGAGGATTAGTATCTCCAGGCGAAGTTTTATTTGATGGACGAAAAAGGTGGTATGCTAAAGTCAGAGCAGATGGAAGTATTATATCAAATGAATCTAAAGGATCCATTCATTTTGTAGGTGCTAATGTTCAGGGTTTAACAGCATGTAATGGTTGGACATTCTGGCATGTTAAAAGAAAAGGAAGTTTTGTTTCAATAAATAATCTCAGAGATGAGCTTAGAAAACAATTAGCATAAAAATTAATTAAATAAGAATTTATTGCTATCTATAATTAAAAACTAGTATTATTTTTTATAAAATATTAAATAATTGAAAATGACTAAAAATAATTTTCCTAATCATGTAGCTTTAATAATGGATGGCAATAGGAGATGGGCCTCAAAAAGAGGACTTCAGCCTTACGCTGGACACAAAAGTGGCATTAAAACTCTAAAAGAAATTATAATATCCTCGGTTGAATTTAACATAAAAGAACTAACAATTTTTGCATTTTCTACAGAAAATTGGTCTAGAAGTATTAAAGAAGTTAATAATATACAAAAGCTATTTGAAAGAACTCTAAAATCAGAAATTGCTGAAATAAACTCACAAAATATAAAAATTCAATATATAGGAGAAACAAGTTGTTTTGATGATAAATTAAAAAAATTAATAAGTTATTCAGAAAACTTAACAAAAAATAATTCTAAATTAACTCTCAATATTGCTATAAACTATGGGGCTAAACTGGATATTACTTATGCAACAAAAAAAATAGCTAAGCTTATTGAAAAAGGAGTCCTAAATGCAGAAACTATTTCAGAAGGGACAATAAGAAATAATCTCATATCTTCAAATGTTTCTGATATAGATTTATTAATAAGAACTAGTGGTGAAAAAAGAATTTCAAATTTTATGTTTTGGCAACTAAGTTATTCAGAAATAATTTTTTCAAATATTCTTTGGCCAGACTTCAATAAACAAAGCCTTTTAGAGGCGATAATTGAGTATTCAAATCGCAAAAGAACATTTGGAGCAAATGTTTCAAGCCCAAATTATTAATGACTAAAACTTTAATTTTTTTTGTTACACTAGGCCCCATTGGTTATTTTAAAGGTTCAGGAACATATGCATCTTTTATTGCGCTAATAATTGGATATATTGTTAATTTTGTATTAGGAGGTTTCTACACTTTTTTATTGGCATTTTTAATAACTTTAGTTGGGTTTTTTTTAACTGCACATTATTTAAAGTTTTCAAATAAAAAAGATCCGCCTGAAGTTGTAATAGATGAAGTTGCCGGCCAATTTTTTGCTATGTGTTTTGTTGGAATAAGTATCGAACTAAGTTTGATATCCTTTTTAATTTTTAGATTTTTGGATATTTTTAAACCATATCCAATAAATAAATTAGAATTATTACCTGGAGCTTTTGGGGTGATGGCAGATGATGTTTTTGCAGGCATAATAACTATTTTTTTTATAATATTTATAAAAAACTTAATTTTAATATAGTTAAGAAATATGAAAAATTTAACAATTGAAATTTTTGAGTTTTATGAACTTTTTATTAAAAAACTATTTAATTTTAATAGAAAATTTTATCATTTTACATTAATAAAAAAAATAATGATAAGTCTCTTTTTCCTCTTACCTTGGGCAATGATGATAGGAAGAACTCTTGCAGATTTAATAGTAGTTATCATTTTTTTAACATTTTTGATTAGAAGTACTTTTTTTATAAAGTGGAATTGGTTAAAAAATAAATGGTTAATTTTTTCATTTATTTTTTGGATTCTAGGTCTAGTTTCCTCATTATACTCTTTCAGCCCAGAACAATCTTTTTTAAATGGTCTTGTTTGGATAAGGTTTCCAATTTTTGCGGTAGCCTCAATTTACTGGCTTTTAGATGAAAAAGACATTAGATATTTAATTTTGATAAACTCTTTTCTTATTACTATTGTTATAATATTAATATCTTTTAGTGAAATAACTTATTTTATAATAATTAATAATTATCTAAGCATAACAAAGTTAATTTGGCCATTTGATAATCCTTTGGTAGGAAATTATATTACTAGATTAGGTTTACCAATTTTCTTGTTATCAATTTATTTAACTTTTAATTCTAAACTTTTGTTGAAACTTATATCAATAAGTTTTTTATTAATTTATAGCTTTGTTATTTTGCTAGCTGGATACAAAGTAGGAATTTTAAGTTCTTTTATTGCATCTTTAATTTTACTCTATTTTATAAAAGTAAAATTAAAAGAGTTTTTATATTTTTCAGCAATAATTTTATTGTTTCTAGTGTTGTTTTTTTACTTTAATCAATATTTAATTCAAAAGTTTTTTCTTGTTTTTCTAAAAAGTAGTGATTATGGATGGACACACAACTCATTATTACAATACTCTTTAATATGGAAAACAGGTTTAAACTACTTCTTCGAAAACATTATTATAGGCATGGGGCCAACAAATTTCCAAAATTTCTTTTTACTAAATGATGTTTCTGAATATATATCAGAACACCCTCACAATCATTATATCCAAGCTTTTACAGAAACTGGAATATTTGGAGGAATAGCATATGTTTCTTTTGTCATTTTTATGGTTTACCAAACCACCAAAAAAGCTTTACCAGAAAATAAACTAGATGATTTTTTTAATATTATCCCTTTAGCAATAAGCATCTCATTGTTTTGGCCATTAGCAAACAGTTTTGATTTATATGGCCAACAACAAAATAGTTATCTTTGGTATATGATAGTAATAGCTTTATCTATAAATCATTTAAATGATAACGAAAAAAATTAAGATATATTAGAAAAATAATAATCAGGTGCGTTAGAAGTATCAATCTTAAAAACATAATTATAATTAAACTTATTTAGGGTTTGGAAAATTCTAGCTTTATCGTCTTTATGAAGTATTTCAGTCTGAATAAAACAAAAGTTATTTTTCAGTAATTTTTCAGAACCTTCTAAAACTTCTCTTTCATGGCCTTCAACATCATTTTTAATGAAACAGATTTTTTTTTCAAAATTAAATACATTATCTAGTTTATTAATTTTAATTTTCTCAGAGCCTTCAGAATTTATACCTTTGCCACCTCTTCTTGATTTTTCTCTAATTCCAAATGATGCTTTACCAGAAGCATTTGATAAGCCAATATCATGAATAGTGATACTATCTTCTAGGTTATTTAGAAAAAGATTTGCATGAAATTGAAATCTATTTTGTTTGTCAGGTTCAAAAGAATAAACAGTTATGTTAGGAAAGTTTTTTTTTACTAAAATGGAGTAAAGTCCACCATGAGCACCAATATCTATAAAAATTTCAGGTTTTATTTCTTTAATCTTATCTAACATAAAAACTATTTGGTCATCTTCATGTCGTTTAACAGACAAGTTTTTATCAACAGAGTTAGTCCAATCTATCAACCATTTGCAACCATAAATGGTTTCAACCGTAAAGCCAGTTCCAAATAAAAGATGCCATCTTTTTAAAAAGCTTAAGGTATATTTTTTAAGCATAACTTTTAACTTCGTCTTCAATCATTAATTTCACTAAAGAATTAAAATCAGTCTTAGGCTTCCAATTAAGTAAGTTTCTTGCTTTTTTAGAATCGCCCCTCAGACAATCTATTTCTGCTGGTCTATAAAAATTTTTATCGATAGAAATAACTTTTTCTCCATCAACGGAGTTTATTCCAATAGTCTTTTCTCCAGTACCTTGCCACTTTATCTTCATATTAAGATTTAATGCGGCAATTTCACAAAAATCTCTAACAGAATATGCTTTACCAGTAGCAAGAACATAATCATCTGGTTTTTCAGAATTCATCATTTTAAACATCCCTTCGACATAATCTCCAGCAAAACCCCAATCTCTTTTAGCTTCAAGATTGCCAAGTTTCAACAATTTTTGCTTTTTAAATTTAATTTTAGTTAATCCTGATATTATTTTTTTTGTAACAAATTCATCGCCCCTTAGAGGACTTTCGTGATTAAAGAGAATTCCAGAGCAAACAAACATGTTGTAACTTTCTCTGTAATTAACAGAGATCCAATGAGCATAAAGCTTGGATGCACCATATGGACTTTTTGGATAAAATGGCGTGTTTTCATCTAAGAGGTGTGAAGTATTGTTTCCAAACATCTCAGAAGTTGATGCTTGATAAAATTTTATTTTAGGATCTATAGTTTTAATAGCTTCAAGTATTCTGGTTACACCCAATGCATTAACTTCAGATGTGAAAATTGGTTGTTCAAAAGATGCTCCAACAAAACTTTGTGCTGCTAAATTATAAATTGTAGTTGGCTTTATTTTTTTAATAACATTAATAATATTCGTCATTTCCAAAAGCTCTAAATTTATTAATTCAATTTTATCCAGAATTCCTAACTTTTCTAATCTCCATGTATTAAAAGTTGACCCCCTTCTGAAGGCTCCAAAGACGTGCCAGTTTCTTTCAAGTAAATATTTTGCTAAATAAGCTCCATCTTGTCCAGTTATACCAGTAATTAAAGCAATTTTTTTCATAAATACCCTAGAATTTAATTAATTACTAATTTATTTAAACGATCAAAGGCAATTGAGCTAGAAAAACTTTTTTTATAAAAAATCTTTGCTTCATTTCCATACTGATTTCTGAGAACATCGTTTGTTATAGCTTCACTTAAAACCTCGGTTAATTTTTTAGTGTTTTTGGGATTAACACACCATCCAGTTTTATTATTAATAACTGCTTCAGAAGCCCCACCATCTACTCCCCCAACTGAAGGAACGCCATAGCTTGCAGCTTCAGTATAAACTATCCCAAATCCCTCAATAGATTTTTTGGCCATATAACCAGGCATAATAAATAGGCTGGACTCTGACAATAATTCTTGTTTTTTTTCTTCACTGACAAATCCCTCAAAAATCACATTATGAATTAAGCTGCTTTTTTCTATTGTTTTTTTCAGTAATTGTTTTGATGGGCCCTCTCCTACAATATGCCACTTAAAGTTTGGAAGAATTTTATGAATAATAATTAATGCCTTCGCAGCCTCTAGCAAACCTTTTCTATCTTCAATTCGACAAATAGAAATTAGTTTCAATGTAGAATCTTTCAATCTTTTGTTTTTAATTATAGGCGGCCTTACAGAAAACGTAGGATATATAATTTTTAATTTATTTTTATCAACAAAACATTTAGATAGCATTAAATTTTCAGTAAACTTAGTTATAGATACAATGTATTTGCATCTATCAAAGGCTTTTTGTATTTTTCTTATATTTTTATTATTTTTACTTTTCAAAAACTCTTGTCCAATTGCGAAACAGATAATTTTAGTTATATTTTTTGGAACTGCATTAACTGATTTCCATGTATCGCATATAGCAACATCATTTATTTCAGCATTTTTTCTTACTAATAATTTTTTAAAAAAAGGACGAAGAATTTTAATACTAGGAAAAAAACTTAAATTAAAAGAATCTTCGGATTTATATTTATGATCAGGATAAACTACAACCTTCTTTGATTCAGATTGCAACCCTTTTGCAATAGAATACATTAAACTTTGCATTCCACCAATTCTTGGAGGAAAAGTTTGAGTAACAATATGAACATTCATTTTTCTTTATCCTTATGAATTTTTTCTTAGTTGTTTTTCCATCATTTTAATAACCCTCATAAATCTTGTAAACGCATAAAGAATTGAAACAGCAAATCCATATCTTCCTTGCAACCAATGATGCCTAAGTAAATAAGCTTTAAAAAAGTCAAATTGAAAGCCAAAAACCATTCTTAATGTAAGTGAAGACATAGACTTTTTAGGTGAAAAATTTGCAAGTGATGTTGTATATTTATTCATTTTAGAAACTTGATGTTCGAAATCTTTCATCCAATAATGATAAATTACTCCATTTAAAACTGTAGTTTTTTGATTTTTTGGTTTTTTAATTTTATCCCAAGTTGGATGATCAGGATACCTAACAACACTTTTTCTGTATAACCTTATAACTTTGTCTCCAGAATAAGAATATGGATTAATCCCAAAAGGAAATATGTTTTGCCTTTTTATTAAATATAGGTTGTGCATATCCTTTTTTTCTTTCAGAAATAAATTTCTGATTTCTTGATTTAAATCTGAGCTTACAATTTCATCACCATCTAAATTTAAAACCCAATCATTTTTACAAACTTTTTCTCCAAATCTTTTTTGTTTTCCGTATCCATCCCATTTATTAAACATTACTTTTGCACCTAGAGTTTTAGCTATGCTTAATGTCTTGTCAGTTGAACCAGAATCAATAATAATAATTTCATTAACTAAACCAGAAACTGACTCTATTACTTTTTTAATTTTTCTGGATTCGTTTTTAGTGATAATATAACATGAAATTGGAAGCAAAATAATTGTTACTCCTTTAAGTTAGTGGTTTTGTTGTCCTTTCCAGGCTCTCTATTGCCTAAAACAACTAGACCAATTATAAAAAAAATAACAGCTGTAACCATCCCTAACCTTTCATTGTTAGTCCATAAAACAATTGAAGCATATAGTGTGGGTCCTAAAAAAGATGTGATTTTTCCTGATAACATGTAAAACCCAAAAATTTGAGCACGATGTTTTGGTGGAACTTTATGAGAAATTAAAGACCTAGATGCAGATTGAACAGGCCCAATAAATAACCCTACTATTAACGCTAAAACCCAAAACCAAAAGCCTGAGGGTGCTATAAGAACACCTATTCCAAAGATTGTGAGAAAGAAAAGTGAAATTCGAATAGTCAAAAAAGATCCAAATTTATCATCAACCCAACCTCCAACAAACGCGCCAATTCCACATGTAAAGTTTACTGCAATAGCAAACATTAAAACCAATTCATTTGAAAAACCAAAAACCTTTGCTGCATAAATTCCTGCAAAGGCGAAAACAACTGTTAAACCATCTGTATAAAATAAGCGAGCTATTAAAAATCTTCTAAGCCCTGGAATTTTTTTAATCTCCAACCATCCTTGCTTTAAAATTTTTATAGAACTATTAATTTTGGTAGCTGGTGCAGTTTCTTTCACAAAAACAAATAATGGAAGACTAAAAAATATCATCCATAAACCAACAAGAACCATTGTTGCTCTTACATGTTCAGCATTGTTTTTATTTAGGCCAAAAGGAGCAATTTCGGGCTTTATAAATAAAAACAATGCAATTGATAAAGCAATAATTGCCCCCCAGTAACCGACACCCCAGGACCAACCAGAAACTCTTCCAATTAAATTTTTAGATGCAACTGAAGGCAGCAGAGCGTTATAAAATACAAACATTAATTCGCTAAAAGCAATTGTTAGGAATGATAATATAATTGCTAAAAACAAAAAGCTAGCATCAGGTTTTACAAACCACAAAAACATTGTTGATGTGGCAGCAATAGCTGTAACTAAAAATAAAAAAAACTTTCTGATTGCTTTTGAATCTGCAATTCCTCCTAAAACAGGACTAACTAATGCAACAAAAATTGCAGCCATAGCAGTCATGTAACCCCAATAAGCCGTTCCATTTTCTGGAGCTACAGAAGTGACAAAATATACTGCAAAAATAAAGGTTGAATGAATTGCTCCTAGGGCAGAATTTCCTGCATCAAACAAAGCATATGAGATAGTTGGTTTCCATCTAATTCTATAGTTATTCATGTTTATCTTTACTAGTAATTTTTTTAAAATTTAGCCTAGCTTCATGCAATATAGGTTCAGTATATCCTGATGGTTGATTTAATGCATCAAAAACAAGCAAACAGGCTGTTTTAAATGCTATAGAATTATCAAAATCAGTTGACATTTTAATATAATTCTTATCTTTTGAGTTTTGATCATCAACCTTTTTAGCCATTTTTTTAAATGAATTTAAAACATCATCCTTTTTACATATTCCATGATACAACCAATTAGCTAAATGTTGAGAAGAGATTCTTAAGGTAGCTCTATCTTCCATTAGTTCTATATTATTTATGTCAGGCACCTTAGAACACCCAATACCTTGGTCAATCCACTTTACAACATATCCTAAAATACTTTGCACATTGTTTTCAATTTCATTTATTATTTCTTCTAATGTCCATGGAGGTTCTTTAATGACAGGAATTTCTAAAAGACTATCGATAGAAAACGTATCTTCTTCCATTAGTTTTTTTTGATTTTCCACAACATCTATTTTATGATAATGAAGAGCATGAATTGTTGCAGCTGTGGGAGAGGGAACCCATGCTGTATTTGCTCCTGCAACTACATGCTGTATCTTTTGATTATACATCTCGTTCATATCATTAGGCATAGCCCACATACCTTTGCCAATCTGTGCTTTTCCGACAAAACCACATTTTAAACCGATACTTACATTTCTGTATTCATATGAAGAAATCCAGCTTTGTTTTTTCATCTCGCCCTTTTTTACCATAGTTCCGGCTAACATAGAGGTATGAATTTCATCCCCAGTTCTATCTAAAAATCCAGTATTAATAAAAAAAACTCTATTTCTCGCTTCTCTTATGCATTCTTTAAGATTTAAAGAAGTTCTTCGCTCTTCATCCATAATGCCAATTTTAATTGTGTTTTTTGGTATTTTTAATAATTCTTCAACACTTTTGAATGTATCAACTGCAAACTTAACTTCCTCAGGCCCATGCATTTTGGGCTTAACTATATAAATTGAACCATTTTTAGAGTTCTTTTTTTCTTTAAGGTCTTCTAAAGCACATAAAGAAGTTATAACAGCATCTAAAAGACCCTCGCCAACTTCATTTTTGTTTTTGTCGAGTAGAGATGGGGTAGTCATTAGGTGCCCGACATTCCTCACAAGCATTAGAGCTTTACCTTTTAATGTCCTTTTAACTTTTGAAGGAGAAGAATATTTTATATCTTTATTTAATTTTCGAATAAACGAATTATTATTTTTTATGATTTTTGTTTTTAAGGTCCCCTTGAGAAGTTTTTGCCAATTTTTATAAGCTAGTGTCTTATCTTCGCCATCAACAGTGGCAACAGAGTCTTCACAATCCATAATCACTGAAATGGCTGACTCTACAAATATATTTTTAATTTCTCTGTTTTTATCAAATTGAACTCTAATATGGAGTTGATTTTTTTCTAATATAATTTCGGTTGGATTTTTTATATTGCCAACATAACCTTTAAATTGTTGAGGAATTTTAAGTGAAGTAAAGGTTCCTTTAAATCTTTCAAAAACAAGTTTTTGTTTTTTTATTTTGAAACCCTTTATATTCGAATAAGTCTCGTTAATTAGTGGCGCAAATATATCTAGAATTTTTTTTGACTTATTAATTACTTCTTGACCTCTCTCTTTGTTGAAATGCAAACTTATTTCATAAGGTTTTTTATCTGGAATTAAATTGGTTCCATATAGAGCATTATATATGCTTCCCCATCTTGCATTAGCAGCATTAATAGCATACCTAGCATTGTTTATTGGAACAACTAATTGGGGCCCAGGTATAGAAGATATTTCATCATCAATATTTTTTGTATTAATTTTAAAGTCAGCCTTCTCAGGAACCAAATATTTTATATCATATAAAAACGCTTTATAATTTTTAATATCAAAATTTTTTTGAGAATTTTTTTTATGCCATAAATTAATATTTGATTGAAAATACTTTCTCTTATTTACTAATGAAATTCTCATTGTTTCAAATTTTGAAATAAATTTTTCAAATCCTTCCCAGAATTCATTGTTTTTAATACCACTTTTAGGAAGTAAATCTTTTTGAATAAATTTATATAAAACTTTATCTATGAATAAATTATTTTTAAAAATATATTTTGACAATTAATATTTACCTAGCATTCTTAAAGAATAAAAACATTTTTTGAATGTTATTAGTATTAATAATGATGTTCAACAAAAACTTGGAAGAAAAAATGGGAAATAATATTATTGTAGTTGGTATTTTTGTGGTTGATATATCTATATATTCAAAAACTTTGCCTTTACCTGGACAAACAATTATTGGGAATAACTATATAATTGGTCCCGGTGGAAAAGGATCTAACCAATCTGTTGCCATTGCTAAAGCAGGAGGAAAAGTGTCATTAATAGCTCGAATTGGAGATGATGATTTTGGTAAAGTAGCTCTAAAGCTTTATGATGAAGTTGGAGTTGATACTAACTTTTTAAGTGTTGAGAAGAATGAAAGAACAGGATGCGCAACTATTTCAATAGATGAAGAAGGAATGAATGCTATAATCGTTGCCCCTTCTTCAGCCAATGGCTTAACCCCAGAAATGATACTTAATAAAAAAAATGCTTTTAAATCTTCAAAAACAGTTATTACAGGCTTTGAAATACCTTTGGAAACAACAATCCAATCGCTTAAAATTGGAAGAGAGTTCAATTGTTTAAATGTTTTGAACCCAGCACCATATTCAAAAGTTAATAAAGAAATTTGGTCTTTGGTTGATTATGTAACACCTAATGAGCATGAGGCTTATGAAATAACTGGAATAAAGGTTAAAAATCCGGAAGATGCATTTATAGCTGGGGAAAAATTATGTGAAATGGGCTCTAAAAACGCTGTTATAACATTGGGAAGTTTGGGGGCTGTAACTGTAATAAATGGTAAAAGAGGTAAACACTATTTGCCTCCAAAAATTTCAGGTAATGTCTTAGATACAGTTGGTGCAGGCGATGTATTTAATGGAACTTTTTCTTTATCAATAACAAAGGGAAAATCAATAGAAGAATCTGTTCAATATGCAAATCTTGCATCTTCAATTTCAGTAAGAAGAAAAGGAGCTGCTAATTCATCACCTGATGCATTAGAAATTGAAAAAAATCTAAACTTAATTGCAGGCTGATTTTTATGAAATTTAAAGAACCTCCTTGGTTAAATTTAGGTATTAAAATGAGAATGGGATTAAAATCATTAAATCATTTGGATTGGTTACCCTTGAATGATGCTCACGGACCAGATGGTGAAAGATTTTTTCAAATGCAATTAAAAAAAAAATTAAGGGAAAAACATAAAGAAAAAATATTTATTGCCCTTCCCGAAGCTTATGAGGCTTCCGAGGAACTAGTGCTGTATGTAAAAAATTATTTTAAATCTCTAAACTCATTGCCAATTTTAAAACAAAGAAAAGACTGGCACCCACTTTATTATGCTGGTTTTTTAATTCCTGAAGACTTACTCATTTTAGAAAAAAAAAATGATAAATGGGTTTTAACTGCAGGATCATTATATTTCCCAGCACACTGGAGTTTATCTGACAAAATTTCTAAGAAATTAAGTAGTATTCATGACCCAGTCCCTCACTACAAAGACAATTTAGAAAAGGCTATTGATAAGTTTTTTGATAATATGATTGTTGGTCCTATCTCATCAAGAAGAAACTGGACGATTCAAATTGATAATGAATTGTTTGTCCCAAATAGGATTTGGGATAAAGATCTTAATATTAATCAAGTTCCGAGAAGAATATTTATAAGAGAAGAATACCAAACACTTAGAAAACTTCCCAAAACAAACAGCATTATTTTTACTATTAGGACACACTTATGGCCAATATCAACATGGGAAAATGATTTAAAGTCATTAAATGAACTTTTAGATTTATTAAGTAAAATGACTTATGAAACTATTAAATATAGAGGAGTAGAGTTTTATGGACCTCAATTAAAAGAATGGGTTGCTTCTTTAAATTAGGTAGGGTTTACAATTCCAATAAAAATTTTCTTCCTTGAGAAATTTTTCAATTTCTTTAATAAGAACATTAAGGTCATTTTTAGATTTTCCTTCAGCTCTTGCAATAATACATGATTGCGTATTTGAAGGTCTTATCAACCACCAACCATGCTTGTTTTTTGCTCTAATGCCATCAATATCAATTATTGAATACATATTTATTTTTTTAATTTTTTCTTTGATTTTATTAACAATTTTAAATTTTAAAATTTCTTTGCAATCTATTCTTATTTCTGGACTAGAAAATGAAATATTAGTTTCTTCATAAAACTTTTCTAAATCATAATTTCTTCGACCACATTCATGGAGTAATCTTAAAGCAGAATATGGAGCATCATCAAAACCATACCAATTATCTCTAATAAATATATGACCGCTCATTTCACCAGCAAGAAGAGACCCACTTTTTTTTAACTTTTCTTTAATTAAACTGTGTCCGGTTTTCCAAAAAATTGGATTGCCAGATTGTTTTTTTATAGAATCAAAAGCAGAGTCACTAGATTTAATATCTAAAATTATAGGAGCTCTCCTATTTTTTTTAATTATACCTCCAGCTAAAAATGCAGTTACAATATCTCCAGGAACAATCACCCCCCTTTTCGTAACAACTCCTATACGGTCTCCATCCCCATCAAAAGCAATTCCTAAATCAGAGTTAGTTTTTTTAACTTCTTTTATTAAGGACTCTAAATTTTTTGGCTCAGTTGGGTCAGGGTGATGATTTGGAAAATTTCCATCTATTTCGCCAAAAATTACTTTATGTTGACCAGGCAATTCTTTCACTAATTGAGTAATTAACTCTCCTGATGATCCGTTGCCACAATCCCAAATAACATTAAAGGGTTTAATTTCATATGATTTTTCAATTAATGCTTTTTTATAATCTTCAAAAACACTTTTAATAGTAGTTTTACCTTTGCCATTGTAAAACATCCCCTCTAAAATAATCTTTTTAAGATCTAAAAGTTTTTTTCCAAAAAAACTATTTGAACCTATCATAATTTTAAATCCATTATGATCTGGAGGATTGTGACTGCCAGTAACCATGATTGCTGCGTCGGAATTAAGAAACTCTCTTGCAAAATAAAGCATAGGTGTTGGACCGCATCCAATATCAATTACATTAGCACCACTTTTATTTAAGCCTTTTATTAAATGAGTAGATAACATTTTGCTTGTTAAACGCCCATCTCTTCCTACGGCTACAGTTATGCCTTGGCTGTTGAATATTTTTGAGGCAAACGCTCTTCCTATTAGAAAGGCATCGGAGTATTTTAAGGTCTTATTTATTATCCCCCTGATATCATATTCTCTAAAAATTGTATGATTGATCTCATTCACTTTTATATCCATCTCTTAAATGTTTAGTAATCCAATTAACCAATTCATTCTTGATTTCTGAATTATCTAATGCATAAGAAATGTTCGCCTCTATAAACTCTAGTTTTGTTCCACAGTCAAACCTAGTTCCAGAAAAGAGAAATCCATAGAAGGGAAATTTTCCAATCATAGATGACAAACAATCTGTAAGTTGAACCTCATTGTTTTTACCCTTTTTGAGAGATGACAAACAACTAAAGATTTCTGGCTCTAAAATATATCTTCCAACAACACCATACTGAGAAGGAGCATTTTCTTGGCTAGGTTTTTCAACTATGTCTTTAATATGAATTTTGTTATTTTCAATTTTACCAGGCTCAATAATTCCATAAGAAGAAACTTTAACTTTATCAACATATGAAAGTGCAACCATATTTCCTCCATTCCAATTTTCAATCATCTGTTTTAAACATCCTTTTTTTGACTTAATTAAGTCATCAGCTAAAATCACTGCAACAGGTTCATCCTTAATTAAGTGTCTTCCGCACCAAATAGCATGACCTAGTCCAAGAGGTTCTTGTTGCCTTACATAAGCGACACTTCCTGGTTCAAGGATCATTTCCTGAATCATATTCAAATAACTAGCTTTGTTTCTATTTTTAAGAGAAAGTTCTAATTCAACTGAATGATCAAAATAATCTTCTATGGCAGACTTACCTCTTCCAGTAATAAATATGAATTCCTCTATTCCACTTTCTTTTGCTTCTTCAATAGCATATTGAATTAAAGGCTTGTCTAAAACTGGAAGCATTTCTTTTGGTAAAGCTTTAGTAGCAGGTAGAAATCTTGTTCCAAGACCACCAACAGGAAAGATTGCTTTTTTAATTTTTCTTTTTTGAAAACTTTTCATTATAAATATTTTTTAGTATTAATAACTTAATAATATTATTAATTTTAATATTTATAATTTTATATAAATTTAATCAAACAATTAGTTATAGGAAATAATATGAAAATTGCTATTATAGGAACAGGATATGTTGGTCTTGTTTCAGGTGTTTGTTTTTCTGAGTTTGGTTTTTATGTGACTTGTGTAGATAATAACGAAAAAAAAATAAATGAACTTATTTCTGGAAAAGTACCAATATATGAACCAGGTCTTGAAGAACTCTTAAAAAGAAATGTTGAAGCAAACAGACTAAACTTTTCAACAAACTTACCAGATATTGTAAAAAAATCTGATGTAATATTTATCTCTGTTGGAACTCCCTCTAGACGAGGTGATGGGCATGCAGATTTAACTTATGTTTATAGCGCAGCAAAAGAAATATCTTCTTCTATGTTAGGATATACTGTCATTGTAACTAAATCTACAGTCCCTGTTGGAACTGGTAGGGAAGTTAAAAAAATTATTCAGTCTAATAACCCTAAAGCAAATTTTGATATAATTTCTAACCCTGAATTTTTAAGAGAGGGATCAGCAGTTAATGATTTTATGCGCCCAGACAGAATTGTAGTAGGTTATGAAACCAAAAAATCAAAAGAAATAATGTCTTCATTGTACAAGCCACTTTATCTTTTAGAAACACCAATTTTATTTACTAGTCTAGAGACTTCAGAATTGATTAAGTATGCCTCAAACTCATTTTTAGCCATGAAAATATCATTTATAAATCAAATGGCAGATCTTTCAGAAAAAGTTGGTGCAAATATTAATGATGTTTCTAAAGGTATTGGCTTAGACAACAGAATTGGGTCTAAATTTCTTCATCCAGGTCCAGGATATGGAGGCAGTTGTTTTCCAAAAGATATAGAAGCACTTCTTAAAACATCAGATCAATTTTCTTGTTCAATATCTTTGGTCAAGGAAACAATAAAATATAATAATCAAAGAAAAATATTAATGGCGGAAAAAATCATTAATTTTTTAGATAAAAACATAAAAAACTTAACTATTAGTATTTTAGGTCTCTCTTTTAAGCCAGAAACAGATGATTTCCGAGAAAGTCCTGCTATTGTAATTATTGAAAAACTTATTGATTTTGGAGCTTTAATTCATGCATACGATCCTCAAGCAATTGAAGAGGCAAAAAAAATATTACCAAAACAGGTTAAATATTTCTCTTCTTCTAAAGAATGTACTTATAATTCAGATTGTGTCGTAATCTTAACAGAATGGAATGAATTCAGAGCATTATCTCTTTTTGATGTTAAAGAAACTATGAAAGGTGATAAATTGGTTGATTTAAGGAATATATTTTCTAAAAAAGCTGCAAATGATGCCGGATTAGAATATTTATCAATAGGAAGATAAAGGTGTTTTTTTATTTATCCAAATTTGTTTCAATTTTTTTAAATCCATTAAACATAATTTTTTTTTTAAGTATTATTTTGTCAATTTTAACTATTCTTAGGTTAAAAAAGACAACTATCTTATTGTCCATAATAATATTAGTTTTCAGTCTTTTTGTTTCATTCACCCCTCTTTCTTTTAAACTTCTAAATGATCTTGAAAAAAATGCGTTTTCTGAAAATAAAGGTTACCAAGTTTATGTTAATAAAAAAATTGAGAATATTGAAGATAATGATCAAAATCTTTTCTATTTATTAGATGGAGTTATTGTTTTAGGGGGAGGGTCAGATGGAGAGATATCAGAATTTAGGAATGAAGCCTCTTTAAATAGCTCTGCTGAAAGATTAATTAAGTCTGTTGAAATATTTAATAAAAACAGAGATTTAAAAATACTCTTTTCTTCTTTTTCAGGGAAGACCAACACTGAGGGTTGGCCAGATTATAAAGTAGCAGAACTATTTTATAAAAAGATGAATGTACCTGAAAAAAATATTTTACTGGAAAAAAAATCCAGAAATACTTATGAAAATATTTTATATTCTAAAGATATAATAAATGAAAATGAAACTTGGGGTTTAATAACTTCTGCATATCATATGAAAAGGGTTAAGGCAGTTATTCGATCTTTATCAATTAATAGTACAATAATTTTTATTCCTGTTGATTTTCAAACTGCTGAACATACAGAGTTTTTTAGTTTTAATTTCTCAAGAGGAGTTCATTATTGGTCAATATTTCTTCATGAATGGGTAGGTTTATTAGGCTACTCCTTATTTGGCAAAGCATAGTTTAAAAAGGAATTTGTCCTTGCTTAAAAATATTATTTAATTCTGAGATAATTTCATTTCCAAGGTTTACGTTAATTGAGTTTAAGTTATTTAACAGTTGTTTTTTATTAGTTGCACCAAAAATAACTGAAGTCATAAAGGGTCTAGAAAGACAAAAGGATATTGACATTTGAGCAAGATCAATATTATTTTTTACAGCTAATTTATGATAATTTTCAACGACTCTAGGGACTCCATTCTTTGCTCTTCCAAACAAAGTTTTATCAATGCTTCTTCTTGATTTTTCGGGTATTATATTGTTTTTATATTTCCCTGATAAAATTCCAGCAGCTAGGGGAGAATAAGCTAGTAAACCAATATTTTCATGGTGACATAATTCTGATAAGTCCAAATCAAACCACCTGCATAATAAGCTATATTCATTTTGAATAGATACAATTTTAGGAAACCCTTCTTTTTTGGCAATTTCAATAAACTGCATTGTTCCCCAAGCGGTTTCATTTGATAAGCCAATTGATCTAATCTTTCCTTCAGAAACAAGTTTGTTTAATTCATTTAAAATTAAAAACATTTCTTCTTTTTCACTAGATTTATTCTGATAGAAGGGGTTATATTCCCAATTTCTTCTAAAATGATATGAGCCTCTGTTTGGCCAGTGAAGTTGATAAAGGTCGATGAAGTCGGTGTTCAAATTTCTTAGACTTCCCTCTAGAGCTTTACGAATCGATTTTGGAGAAATAGGCTCACCACTTCTTATGATCATGTAACCTTCTCCAACCACTTTAGAGGCTACAACTATAGAATCTCTTTTTTTTGATCTTTTAATCCACTGACCTAAATATTTTTCACTTAAGCCTTGAGTTTCTGAACTTTTAGGGGTTGTTGGATACATTTCAGCAGTATCAAAAAAGTTTAAACCATTACTTAAGCTTATATCTATGAAATCATTAACCTCAT
>MDTB01156267.1_pt1 | contig 22175 bp, 23 predicted proteins | sample 811161 | NCBI WGS metagenome assembly MDTB01 (sample SAMN05326650, study PRJNA326480) | marine metagenome | isolation source: seawater | place: Mediterranean Sea | collected 2009 | reverse complement strand
TCTAACTTTTTAAATTGTTTTGATGTAAAAGTATTTACATTGTCTTTGTTTAGAACAGATAATAGTGTAGGTCCTGACGTTTCATTAGAACCAAATATGGATTCGATTTTATTAACATATCCGTACTCCACATATTTTTTAAATTCATTTGGAATGTAAGACAGTAAACTAATTGTACATTCACTCCACTTAGTTTGAATATCTAAAAGTCCTTTAAAAAATTCAACAGCAAGATGTATGTAAGGTATCATTAAATGATTTACATTTAGATCTTTCAAATCTTCCCAAAGTTTTTTATACGCAACCTCTGGTACTAAAATGTGTTCTATTACATCTGCAGACATCAAAGATGGTAACAAATATACTGCCATGCTACTCCCATGCATTAAATTTTTATTGTGTACAACATTACCACTAAATGCTACTGAATTTCTCTTGCTGATTTCAAATAAAAACTGATGTGTGTGTTCTATTACTTTAGGTGTATTTGTAGTTCCACTAGATGTACAAACCATTAATATGTCTGTTGGTTCAGGCATATCATCTATAACTTCATAATACAAATTGTCTATATCAACATTGTTAAGATCAAATTGTTTTTTAGAACATTGTTTAAAGAATTTTACTTTATACATATTCTTAATGTCATACAGCAAAATATCAATAGGTGATAGTAATTTAGTTTTAGGATCTATAAATTCTTTATTATTAAAGTTATCTGGACGATTATAATCCACAATTACTATTTTTAATGAAAGTTCGAAACATGCAAAACAAAGTGCAAAATAATCTACGTCAATTACAAGTTTTGCTAATAATATTTTTTGACCTTTTTCTGCCTTACAAGTTTCTTTTAAAAAATACTTCCATTTATCAATCCTTACTAAGAATTCATTTTTTAAATATTTTTCTTTATGATAGATTTGATTAAAAACTATTTCTGAAGGAAGTATATGTCTTGTTAGTGTTTGTTTCATCTATTATATTTATTTACTAAATAAAAGTATGTTTAATATATCCGATAATGCCTTTGATACAAGAAGCACTTGGGGTACAGCAATAGAGCAAATGCATTGCCCTAACCCAGACGCATTACATTTATTCGACCAAAGCGGATATGATCTTTGTCCTCTTGAGCAAGAGTATGCTAAAGTAAATATGGGTGAAGCAGACTTTGTAAGATATAGACGTGCAATAGCAAAACCTTGGATTGAAGCAGATAGTGTCACTGGTCCACATATAAATCATTCATACTTATTCGAACGTAAAGGTTATCATGGCTATGCTCTAGAACAACTAGGTCATTGGGCAGAAGGGAATCATTTAATTAATAAGATGACTAGATTAAAATCTAAATGGGGCATAGATATAAGTTTAGATTATGTTGATGACAATAGATATAACACAATGGAACTTTTTCACTTCGAATGGGACGATAACAATTTAGATACAGTATTACAAAAAAAAGAAGAAATAGAAAATATTATTTTTACTACTGACTGGCAAGACTTTGCAAATTACAAACTAAAAAATAAAGATAAATGGATTGAATTAGATTTTGTAGGGCAAAGCAAGTGGACTACTGAACATTTAAATTTACCAAAAGAAAGATTTAAATTAGTTACTTGGCGTGACTAATTTTCTTTATCACCTTTTATAATTTTTAACAAATCATTTCTATCAAAAACTGTTGCTTGAATACTTTCAGTTTCTCCACCTTTATTATCAAACTTATCTATTCTTGCTTTTTTCAACATAAGATCTATTTGTTGTAATTTGGCCTTTGTCTTTGCATCACTGGCATCTAAGGCTATTTTTAACATGTTACTTGCTTCTGCAAAAACTTTACCAGCCGCCATATCACTAACGTTCATACCTAGTTGCATTAAAGTTTCATAACTTTCTAATGCTTTTTTACCTATGTCGTCCATTTCTACTTCATGGTCTTCAAGGCCTTTTATTTCTTTAAATGCTAAATTAATTTTTTCGCTGACAGACAAAGCATGTTTTGTTTCAACAATTTCATCATCTACTTCATCTTTAGTAGGTAATTTTTCAACTTCCTCTATAGGAGGTAAGTTAAATTCTTCTTCTAACTTCTTTGTCATAATTGTATTTATATTATGTTTTTAATAAACTGTGGGGATTTTTGTAAACTTCTATATCTTTAGTGTAATATTTTTCAACAACACGATCTACCCATTTTCTATTATTGTTAAGTATTATTCTTAGATCTCCTGCTTTAGAACTATGCAGTTTATCTTTATGTATAAAATGATCAATTACTTTAGGTTTAAAGACTCCAATGTCTTTGAATGCTTTGTTTAATAACTCAAATTGTAAAATATGAGTAAACTTGATATTTTTTATAAAAACACTTTGAGGTTCAACATGTTCATCAAAATCTCTAGGATTATGATATAGATGTTGTAATAGCAATCCATAATCAACATTAGTCCAAGGCATAAATTCTTTTCTTAGATTAGATTCAAACAAACCACTTATTAATCTATAGTATGGATTTCTTAACACTATAAGCATTTTTTTGACTTCTCGCATTTGACTATAGTGTTGTCTTTTACAACCGTAGTATTCTAACAAATATCTTGTTGCCATATTTGCATTTTTAGGTATGCTAATCCAACCTAGATCGTTGTTTTTCCAAAAATGGTCTACAACTGGTGCGTCTGTGATTTGTTCCATATAAGTATTTATTCTACTTAATTCTAGGTCTTGAAACTCTTTTTTTAGGCTTACGTGGTTTATTATTTCTAAAAATTTGGTCTTCGTTGATGACTTTAAAACGTATGCCTTTACGTTGACACCATTCTTGAGCCGCTGTCCACTTTGCGGCGTTTATGGCTGTTTGAATTTGTTGTCCTTGTGTTCTAGCATTTTCCATAGTAGTTTGATTACTAGGTTTTATTTCTATGACTTCTACATGTTCTTTGCCGTCTTTATCAATATATTGAATCATAAAATCAGGGACATAATTTGAATACTTACCGCTCATAGGATTCATATATGGAATCTTTACATTTTCACTTGCCCATTTAGTTATATTAGGGTGATTGTCACACATTCTCATAAATGCTAATTCCCAACTGCTTCTGAATGTAGGATCTTTGGTACCTACGTATTTAGATGTATTGATAACGGCATATTTGCCTTTTGCAAACCTATTCATATAAAGTATTTATTAGGGTTTTATAAATTTACCGTCTGGAGTAGACGAATTTACTATAGGTTGTTTTAAATCTATCTTATTGCCTTTTGGTCTTAATGCATTTACAGATTCGTATGCATCTAAAGTTAATTGTAAAGTATTTTCATTCATTGAAAAATACGACATAGGACTTATGCCTTGCACTTCTGCAACTGCAATTAAAACACTTGCCATAGCATTTGCATTTTTACGTTTAAAACCAATTCTTATCAATCGTGATTGAACTGCTTCTAATGTTGCAGAATCAATTGGTGTTCCTGCAGGTACGGCAATCTCAGCCAAAATTTCTGAACTTGCTTCTGGTAAAGGAAAATTAATTGTTGAGTTTTCTAAGTAAGCAGTAAGTACGCCTTGATTATATCTATACTTTACTTCATTTCCAAATGTGTTGTATAAACTAGTAGACATAATTAACTACCTTCTTCTTCTTCTGAGTCATTAGATCTTGATGGAGCGGCATTATATACTGCATCGGCTACAGCACCTATGGCAAAGTTTCCTACTGCATCACCTACATCTGCTCCATGAACTTTAGCACTTATGGCCGTACTAACAAGTTTACCAAAGAAGCCTCCAGCACCCTCACCATCTGTTAATGGATTTGTTAATCGTTGATAAGTAGGTGTGCCTGCTTTGACACCATCACCATCATTTGCAACATTGTCTATGAGACGTTTGAAGAATTTTACTGCTTTATTCTGCTCATGAGCATGAGGGTCACTACCATTAAATGCATCACCTCTGCTATAATTATCAACCTGTGTTGCTCTTTTACGATCTCCTTCGCCACTGTTGCTATGTTCACCTAAGAAATCTAATGGAGTTTCTTTTTGTAATGCAATAGGTTGAACAATAATGTTTTCAGTTTTAAAGTCTAATGATCCAACTTTTTCAAAGCGATCTAGATCGACTGCTGTTAGATCAAAATTGAGAATGTCATGAACAGTAAAGTTTTCATATTCTAATTGTAAATTAAATTCCATGAAATCGCTTGATGCGTAATCTAATGAATTATTTTGAAAACCACTGATAACAGGATCGCTTAAACTATACTGTACACCTCTACCTCCGTGATATAAAATTATATCAACTCTTTCAAAGAAGTGTGCATCTTGTTGTAAGTCAAGTCCTGCTTCTAAACTATTAAATGTTGCGTTTTTGCTAATCTCATCTTCGAATCTAGTCATACCTTTTACATCTCTATCTGTACCACTTCTATTTCTAGGATTAGTATATAGATATGCAAAATATCTCATCAATGTAGTTAGCCATTCGTTATTAATAGTATCGAATACTCTTATATCAATTGCGTTAAAATCTACACCTGTTTGAACAATTCTTGGTTTGTTATATGCATTTTTCTTCTGTGTTCTAAACTGTACACCAGGAAGTGTACTACTTCTAATCAAACTGCTTATGCTAGTTTTAAAAGTTGCTTTTTCAAGATTTAAAAATTCAGGAAGATTTCTATTGAAAATAAAATTTACATAACCTGCAAATTGTTGACGAGGGGGATTTACGTCAGGTCTAAACCTGTAATTGTTTCGGAAGTCTCTTAAATAGAAACTGTTTCTATTATTCTTTCCCAAGAATTTAATAAAATCGGCCATCTAGAAACTCCCGATCAATCTAATTATGCTATAACGCCAGTGTCGCCGGCTCCACTATCTGCTGGGAACGGATCACCTGCTGTAATTCTATCATTGATTGTATTATCACCATCAAAGTGTACTGCGTTATCGTATCTAACTGTAAGTAAGATCTGTACTGGTTCACTTGTTGAATAGTCTTGATCACTGTAATCAACACTTTGCAAATAACATCCTTCTAGGAACCAAACTTCAGTTGATCCTGCGTTTACTCCGTCTAATACTTCAATCTGCATATCAAACTTATAGTCTGATCCTGCGGCTGGAGTTGTTTGTTGAAAGTGGTTAATTTGCCTTTGAACCTGAGCACCTACGGATTTTGCTACTTGGTTTGTTATATCATCCCTAATTGTTACTGTAATAGGTTCCCAAGTGTGCTTACCTTGTAGATAACTTCTTGAGTTATAACTATCAATAATCATATCCTCAACACTTATGTTAGGTCTTTTTACATTCTGAATGTTTTGAGTTAAGACTTTTGCTTCAACCTCTCCGCCGAAGTTGTTCAAAAAACTTACCCTAAAACGATATTTCAGTTTAGGCATTAAAATACCAGAACCGGTAGCATCAGTAATAGGTACACCAAATTTACTTTTGGTTTCTGTTGTTGCGCCTGATGTTGCCATTTGCTTTCTCCTATGAGCCTTTATGTTATACGAATATTTATCATTTCTAGACCAAAAACATTAACTCTAGTTTTAATAATCACAAAAAAAGGGCGATAAAACCGCCCTTTTTAAGTTTTAAGTTAAAATTAACCTGTTTGACCCAATGTGTTTTGGATTCTAATCGGTATATAGATAAACTCAACTGCTTTGATTGGTTGTATCGCAACATCAATATGCAATTCGTTTCTGTCTATTCTCGCCGCTGTATTATTTGTAGTATCACAAACTGTAATAAAATCAAATAAACCTCTTTGAGTTACCAATTGACCTAAGAATCTGTCAACAACTGTTTTAGCATTTGTTCTTGTAACTTCATCATTTGGTTCAAATAAGAATGGTTTTACTGCATCATCAAGTTGCTCTCTGATATAGATCACTAACCTTGCAACGTTAATTCTATCTAATGCACTTGCACTTGGATTAAGAGTTTTTTGTCCAAATACAGCAAGTCCTCTTCCTGGGAAGTTCCCAATTGGATTAACTTTATTACTGTATAGACTGTCTCTTTGACCTTCACTTAGTGCTACTGCTTCAAACTCACCACTTGTAGCATTTAGGTAACCAACACTAGTTGCGTTGTTTACAAGACCTCTTTGGAAGCCTGCTGGAGCAAACCAGGGGAATGCTACCTGATCATTAAATGCAATAGTTCTTAAAGCAATATGTGATGCTGGAACCATAACGTTTGTACCGTCTAAATTACTTGCTAGTCCATGTGGATAGTAAACTGCGGCATTGTATGAACTACTTACTAAACCATCTTCACCATTTTCTGATGCATTGTTGGCGTTAGTTGCCCAGTTTTGAGTACTTGTTGCGTCAGCGGCCAATCTTAATGGCGAATCTGCAACTGCAAATACTGTATCTTTTCTAGAAGTACTAACAGAAATCATTTCATCAAGCAGTTCAGGATATCCTGGAGCCGCCATTAAGTTAAATCTGTTAGACTCGTTGTTTACGTCATCGTTGCTGTTCAATGCAGACTGCATAGCCTTAACAATGATTTGTCTTTGTGCTTTTCTCATCATGTAAGGTGAGCCATCATTTTTATTACCTGACTCATCTTTCCATAAAGAAGCACTTGAATCATACTTCTTAACGTTTCCTACTGATGCCATTTTATTCCAAGCAAGTATTCCTGCTGGGTATAATGATGCACTTGGTAGTCCGTTTGCACTAGAAATTAATGTTCCACTTGAACTTGCTCTAAAGTCACCAAAAACAATACCGTCTGATGTTACTTGGTCAGCATTATCAACTAATGCCCAAGCACCTGATACTCTTTTATAGATTTTAGGGAAGTTTTCTAAATCACTGCTGTCAATCCAAAGGTCACCATTTACTAATGAACTTGAACCGTCACCTTGTGTTGTTGGTGAACTTGCCGCAAATTGTACATCAAATGAGTATGATTCCCATGTTGCGTTTCCTTGTACAAGAATATCAACACTATCATTATCTACAGTATTGTCATACCATAGTGTACCGTTGACTGCCGCACCTGTGATTGCACTATCACTTGCAGTTTTAGTTAAACGTTCAAAGTTACTATAAGCAACTGTTGAACTTAATCCAACATTTGCCGCAGTAAAGCCTGAAACATTACCATCAACTAGTTGAACATCTTTTCCATCGCTTACAGTAATTGATAATTTACCTGAAGCATTTGCAAAACTTAAAGGTTCTGTTGTGACTGCGTTGTTAAAACTTGCCGCTATGTCGTCTACTGAAACAGAACTTACATTAGAACCGTCAACGTTAGCAAGTGTAACATTCACTTGTGAACCGTTGTTATATTTAAATCCTAAAGATGTTTTTCCAGCATGACCACTAAAATCAAATCCGTCTGATATAGCAGTACCTGTTACTGATAATGATGATGAACCATTATGTTTCTTAATGTCTAACTGAGCACCTGTTGTCAAGTCACCAATGTCACCCCAAAGGTCACCTGCTTTTGGACTTGTATAAGTGTCAGCATAAACTGTATTTGATTCTGCCGCTAGTGCAACACTTTCTGTAGAGAAAGTATCTGTAGAAGCATTATATTTTTTAACAATAATATTTGCACCATTGTTTGCCGCTGTTGTCTGAATAAAGACATCACCTGCTGTTAAGGCGCCACCACCTTCTTTAGTAGATGGTATATTTGTATGTTTAGCAAATTGGAAATCACCTGCTGAACCGCTTACTGCAGAACTCCATGCACTTGAACCTACAGGTTGCCATGAACCATTTAACTTTTGGAAAAAGTTAATTATTGGTTGAGTAGTTCCATCGTCTGCGTATAAAACTGCGGCAAAATCGCCGTTCACACCAAATGCTGTTTTAGGTGTGTTGTCTGGTTTTACATTTGTACTTGCAGGGATTTTAACTGTTTGTAATTCCCAAACAGATCCACTGTATTTTTTAAGACCAAACTTACTGTCGTCAGCATCTAACCAATATGCACCATCGGCTGGTTTAAGGGTAGGAATACTTGCACTAGGTGAAAGTTCGTCTAAATCTATATCTGCTCTTAAAACATAGGCTCTATTTGCTATTCCGAGGAAACTATAAGCGGCGAACAAACCATATTCGTTTTGTTCATTACCGTGTAATGGTGTTCCACCTGATGTTTTGAAAACAGGATTTCCATAATTTTGTAATAACTCTCTTTGACTTGATATCTGGTAGAGTTTACCTGCGTTTGCTGATGTAGTATAAGAACTCGTTCCTGAACCGTCTGGACTTGATTTGTCTTGAGCGGTTGCAATTACGATCAAAGGAACCGATCCAGTTCCAGCCGGGGCGTAAAAACTTTCATCGGATACACTTAAACTAACACCAGGACTTACTAATGTTGCCATAATAATTCTCCTAATATATCGATATTTTCTAAATTAGTATGTAAGTATTTATCTAAATCAAGGAAAATATCGGTATTATAGAAATTACACGATATTATGGGGTATTATACTATTTTAAGGCGTTTATTTAGTATTTCTTTGCTTATAATCTGTACTTTGTCCTGCAATTCTTCAAGTGTTTCGTCATTCTTAATAGTATAATCTACAGGATAACCTGCCCAATTCCACTCACTTTCATGAACATCTCTGTATTTTGTTTCCATAATTTTACGAGAAATCGCATTATTAAAGGCCGTTTTTGCAGTATCAAACCATTCAGGCAACTCTCCACGTTGTACCCAAATAATTACTCCGCCCATACTCTTAATAAGATCTAATTCATTTCTAAAACGAGCATCACTTATTACAACACAATTGGTTTCGTTATTTCTTCTTATTCTGTATTCTAAACTATTAAGCCAAATATCTTGACTAAAATGGTTTCTAAGTACTTCTGTACCTATTAATTGCAATGCAAGTCTAGGAGTAAAGTTAGGAATACCTAATTTTTTGCTCCAAAAAATATCGGGTGTTTCTCTGAAATCTCTACTATCTACAGTTTCGCCCTCAATCATTTCTCTGTCCCAACCAAATACAGTTGAACACATATCTTTTAATGGGCCTGCGAATGAGTCTTGTACACAGCCTTGTTGTACAAATTGCTTTGCTACGGTATCTTTACCTGAACCTATAAATCCTACTAATCCTACTATCATTATCCAATTATGAAATTATATGGAGTACCACCTTCTTCGAAGTTTTTAATTCCTTCTTTTAGAGTATCCATCATTACAGTTGCTTCTGATTTCAATGCTTCACCATTTAACTGAATGGCTCCACCTGCTCCTGGAAGTCCACTAACATATTTACTTCTTGCTTCACCAAGCATTAATTTAGATTGAGCAAGTGCATAAGTACCAAGCCAATTAGAAGCATAAACATCTTTTAATAAAATGCTTTCTGGTATAAAATTATATACACCAATTGCAATTTCTTCTTCATGTCTTACGTTGCGTAAGATTTTTAATTGTTTGGTATTTCTATTCCATAAAAAATTGTACTCACTACCAAAAATTCTGCCAATGGTTTCCTTGTATTGTGCAAATGCATCAAATACTGCAAGTCCACCTATTTGCCCTGCTTGTAGCATGTACATATTGTTGAATGCAACATCAAATGGATCAAAGTTAGTACCGCCACCACTGTTGGTACCTATACCTCTACGGTATATACGCCTAACTTCCATTACTTCATCTGGTAAAGTATATTCAGTTTGAGCCTCTTGAGTTGTTACAAAGATAACACTTTCTTCTGTACTACCTGCACTTAACTGCCTATATAATGCAATTGATTTATCAATAGCAACATCATAATGTTCTCTATCTAATTCAACATCTACTATATTATCAGCCAAACGAAGTTGTAACTCTTTTATAAGGTCTTCTCTGCTTTTATATCCTATTTGATCTTGTGGCATACTACTATTTATCAGAAAACTTTCAGTAAAATAGTAGTATCATTGATCCTGCCGTTCATTTTACTTTCTACTGTTTTTACTTCGTCAAATGCTTTAGCAAACTTAGTCTTTGCTTTTCCTGTCCAATTTTCTATTTGCTCATGAGGTTTTCTTAGTGTTTTTTGTAAACTTGTGTCTGGGTTGAAATCTTTTATAGTTGTACCTTTAACTGTAAGTCCATCTCTACCCATATTTCTAGGATCTTTACTTCTTGCATGGTAAACACCTATCTTCCTAGTTTTTGTATTGTAAACCCATAATTCGTTTGCATTTACAACTTCAGTAGGAGCAATACTGGCAATTCCTAGTTCGCTGTCATTAATTTGATATTTTAATTTTTTGACTATAGTTTCTTTACTTCTTGCTCTAGGCTTTCTTGCTTTTCGAGTTGCTTTTTTAGTTTCAATAATTGTGTCACATGCTTTGTTAATTATTTCAAACATTGATACAAACTCTTTTCTCTGTTTAGCATCTAAATGGCTATAGCCTTCTTTTAATTGCTCGTCTTTCCATTCTTTTACTTCTAATGCTTCTGCATATTGATCTTCAAATAACTCTTTTATAATTTTAGCATGATTGGCTTTTACTTCAGGAGTATATGAAATCATGTCTTTATAAGGATCAAAATCTTTAAATGACATTTCTTTTTCTAATACCATATCTATTTGATGCTCAAACTCTCCACATAAATCAGACATTTGTTGTCTCATTCTTTCCTGAATACTAATAACTTTCTTTTTAGGTTTTTCTGCTTCTGCTGTTGCTTTCTCTAAAATTAATTTTTTTCCTCTTGCAATCCATTCTTCTTTTCTACGTTCATAATGCTTAGTTACATTATCAGGCATATATCCTAACTTGCTTTCAACAAATAAAGAATTACCTGCAGGACCAAATGCCCAATCTGGATTTAGAAGTATTAATTTGATTTCTTCTTTGTCCCAACCTGATTTATTTTTTATCCAGTCTTTAACTACAGGAACTGTTTTCTTACTTGCAATCTCTGTGCGTACAAAATATTCACATTTTCTAAATGCTATATCTCGCTCAGCAGGATCTGTAAGGAGACTCAATTCCTTCCAGTTAGGTTCTGTAGTTATATAAACAGAACGTGATTTAGTCTTTCTTCTAGCCATTCATTATCAGTCTTTGAAGTTATTTATATCAGGTTGTTCAAAAAGCACCTGTATCGGTAAAGGCCAATTTTTAAAACCTAATATATCTGACTTATCTTTTAGAACACTTTTTTGCTTGTAAAACTGAGTAATATGAAGCATTCCTAAGAATTTTCCGTTATTTTCTCCCGCTCTATACATAAAGTAAGAGTTACAGATAACAAAAGATAAAAATAAAAAACTTTCAAAAGTAAACATACATCACTCCTATTAAATTAAATTATAACAGGGATAAAATTTTTGTCAAGTATTATTTTCCTCTACTAAAATTTTTTCTTTGATTATATGGCAAGTTGTTTTCTATGATGTTTTTCCATGATTCAATAGTTTTATCTAAGCCTTCACTAAGTTCTACTTTTGGAAACCACCCTAGTCTTGATGTGATTTTATGGTTTGTGCTGTTTAATAAAAATATTTCTCCAGGACGTTTTGGCTTTGTATTCCAATTTACATGTCCGTTCCAATCTAACTTACTTGCAATTAATTTTACATAGTCCTTAATTTTAATTGCATTGTCAGGACCTATACAAAATATTTCACCTGCACATTTTTCTGGGTTATTAATTACTGTTTCCCATGCATCTAAAAGATCATCGATGTAAATAAAATTCCTATAAGGTTCACCATATCCTAAATTAATTTCTTTTTCATTATTAAGCATTTGATAAATGATTTGCTCTGTAACAAAAAAGTTATTGTCTTTTCTACCGTATGCATTTGTTTGTCGTATTGCTGTAAAAGGTAAACCGTAACTTCTATGAGCATATTCTAAATACTTTTCACAACCATACTTTGCAACGGCGTAGGGAGCATTAGGATTAGGAGGTGTTGCTTCATTAAATGCAATAATACCTTCTTCTTTTCCATCTCTAATAATATCACTAATAGGTTGCCAGCCGTACACTTCCATTGTACTTGCAAACACAAAGTTTTTTAAGTTAGGTAAATCTTTTGCAACCTCAATTAAATTTACTGTACCTGTGTAATTTATATCACTAAATGCAATTTGCTCATAAAAACTTTGCTCTACTTCTGTTCTCGCCGCCAAGTGTACAATAATTTCAGGATCAAATTGTCTTATTTGAAAACCTACTTTTTCGTGATCTCTTAAATCTTCTTTTAGAAAACCCAATTCATGTTTGTCTTTTAGTCTTTCAACCATATGCTGACCTATAAAACCGTCTGCTCCTGTTATGAATATTCTCATGTTATATCCTCATGTTTTGCAAATCCTGTAATTTGCATTGTGAATCTAGTTTGATATCCTAAGTTAGCAACAAGATGTACACAATTAGGTTTGATAATTGTATAATCTCCTTTAACATAATCAATCCATGCTTCATTTTCCATTTCAAAATAATGTCCTTCTAATCTATCTTGTAAAAATAAATTTATTCTGATTGGTTGTAAATTAGCAACATCTAAATTTTGCTCTTTTACTTTTTGTTGCATTTTAAAAAGTGTATCTGTATGCGGTGCAATAAATCTTCCAGGAAGTATTTTATTTACTGTTACAATACTATGCTTTAGCCAAGGAAATAAATCTTTACATTTTGACACCCAATCCGGGCAATCTGATTCAAATACTTGCCAAACCCAAGGAGCATCATAAGGATACTCTGGAACTGCAACACCTTTTCTATCCCAATAACCTGCACTATATACTGTATTTGTATGTTCAACAAATTTTAATCTGTGTAGCATTTCGTCATCTATATGACTTATGTCAACGTGGCCTTTAAACATTCTTAAGTACAGTTACCTGGGCAGAGTAAAAAGGTTCATCTCCCATATTACCTGCTAAGTGCCAATCATCTATACCAAACTTTACCCAATCTCCTTTACGCCATTTTGTAAAAGGTTGATCATGTACCTCATAGTAATGACCTCTTTTCCAATCTTCTAAAAAGATAAGATAACGATGGCTTATGCCATCGCCATGTTCTTGTTTTAATTTAAAATGTTTATCCACATGATGTGGAATAGTTTGACCTGGTTCTACTTTTATAGTACTAACAACATGATGATCAAAGTCTTGAGGAAGTTTTGTTGCTAGATTATGCACCCAATCAGGTGATTCCTCAAACATCTGCCAAATACTACTATTATGTTTAGTATAATATTTTTCAATTTTATCATATTGTTGATAACATTGAAAATAATCCTCATACCGTATATTCTCTAATTGAGCATGTGGTATGTCGATTTTTATATTACCGTAACTAATCACAATAACTCTCTAATGTTCCTTTACGTCTTAAGTCTAAAGTAGCACAATGTATGCCGCCTGAGAGCGTCATAGAGTGACGGAATTGAACGGGTACACTATTGATACCATACTTGTCAAGTTCTCGCATTAGAGGTTCTTGTGCTGAGTCTAAGACTACAGTATTCTCGTCTACACTGAGTAAGTTCATACCAATGTATGGTGAACATGGTGGCATATAGCCTTCGTCTGCTAATTTACTTCCCTGTACTACACAATCATCAAACCAAATTTTGTCCCATTTAGCAAACATTTCAGGACAATTATCTGGAGTTACTCTTGAACTATTCATAAGTACTAGTCCAGGTCTTAGTGGAACAATGGTACTATCAAAGTGAGCAAAACTGTATAGTTCACTATAATGTAATTTATATCCCATAGGTTCTAATAATCTTTTTAACCATTTGTAGCCTTTCATATTACCTGAGTTACTAACTTGATATAATAAGTCTCTACCTACTCTCACAATGTTTGGTGCATCAAAACATATTTCATGGTCTAATAGTGTTGGTTTGTTTTCTATATCTTCAAATGTGTACATGTCGTCATGTAACTTTGGCTTAGGTGCTGAAAACCATAATGCTCCATCTTCAAATGCTTCATACATTATGTCTTCATATAATCTTGTTTCGAAATATCTTGCTCTCACAGGAGTAGGTGTTTCAATTAACATATCACCTAGTGGTAGTATTAAATCTCTTGGGCACCAACTATACCAGCCTTTTGTGTTCCAACCTTGGCCTATGTCATAGTTCTTTTTATCCCAATCTATAACTTTAGGGCGGTGTACAATTACACCTAAATCTTCTAATGCTTTTGCAAGTCCGTCTGCATCTTCATTTGCTTCGTCAATTACCCATTGCGGATAAGTGCCTTCTAATTTTTCAACATCTTCCTTATTAAAATTTGCATAACTGAAACTTCTTGCAGAAATGTCTGTTGCTATACGTGAATGATGGGCATGTCCTACAATTATTTCCTCTAAAGGATCCCAATCGTTGTGTGAGTTTACTATCATATGTGTGTCTCCTTACATGTATTTATTAACAATCACTTAGCCAGTCGCTTATACAGACTCTATAATTGCCTCTAACTCCTCTATTAAATTCTTGATGTCTTGCATCATCTCCTAGACCAAAAATTACAGTATCGGTCCAAACTAAATCTTCTTTGTGGCAAATATCTTCATACTGTTTACCATACTTATTCCAATTGTAGTCAGGATTGAAGTTTTTCATATACTCAACTCCTAATCCCATACTAAAATTGTTTGCCATTTGTACTTCATTTATCATGCTAATTCCGTCATCAACATAGTCACGTGTAAATCGGATACCAACTCTGTGATTTTCTAATGTAAAAAATGGTTTACTTAAACTACACGTTACTTCTTTTATTGCAGGAAATTCATTTAAATCTATATGTATGTGTTTTGATATTCCCCAATATGCTAAGTCTAAACACACAGGTATATTCATTACATCACATATTCTCATAATTTCTTCAAAATCAGGATGTAAGCAACCATAATCACTAAACGGTGCACTTATAAGTAAAGCATGTAAATCAGGACCTTGTAGTGTGCCTTCTAAATGATGAGGATAGTCTACATATTTAAATTCTACATGTTTGCCTAGGCAGGCATGATATTGGAAGTCTCCATTTAAAACTAAAATTTCTCTGTCCTTACAATTCCTTAGAATAAAATTGTCAAATGATTGACTTGTTCCTTGTGTATAATCTGCAATTTTAAAATTATCTAATCCCACTAAACTTTTATGTTTAGAAAAATTTAACCATTCTCTCCATACACGTTCATACTCCGTAAGTGTAGGTATCTTTACATTGTTTAATTTATTATGGAAATCTAAAACTTCTCGATTTCTTATAGGCCTTGCACCTCTAACTGCTGGCATCTAACAACTCCTTAAAAAAATTATTATTACTTAGATCTCTAAAGTTTCCGGATACTAAATGGTCAAAATTATATTCGACCGTGTCTTGTGTACTATCTATTAATTCTTTAAATTCATCGGGACTTAATTCATCTAACTTTTTAACTAACATATAACATGAATAAATTCTTTCAAAAAAGTTATTTTCTTCATCATATGATATATCCCAAAAATTATCGTAAGGATCAAATCCTAACTTTTTCATTTCTTTATATATTCCTTTACAGCCAAATGTTATAAAAGGCTTTTTATAATATATTGGTATAAGTTGTTTTTCATCAACATACCCATATCCTGTGCCTTCGCCACCTGATATTAATGCAATATCTATATTTTCATATAACCATTTAGGTGGATGGCCTACTTCTGCTATAGTTTTCATATCTAATTTGTGTGGACTTCTATATGTAACTTTAACTAGATCTGCTAACAACTTTCCACCTATATCGTTACGAATACAATCTTGTATTGCAGTAGTAATTAATTCTACTTGATAAGCATATTCATCTTTGGTATTTGGGTCATTGTGAATACTATTTAAGTATCCAGGGTGCAAAGACCATAGTCTACTATACCTAACATTATTAAGACCTTTTGTATTGTTCTCAAACAATGTACTCATTAAAACTCTGTGAGACCTAGCATTTCGCATTGTTAATAAAAATCTGTTTGGTACAGTTGCATAATCTGGAGTGTCAATGGGTGGCTCTTTTTCAGTATTGTTAAAATGTCTATCTTGCCACATATTAGGGTTTAACAACTGCGTATTGTAATGTACTCTATCCAAATACCACATTTTAGAAATTAAAGATACATTATTTTGTTCTTTAAGTACTTCAAAATTTTCCTGCAATTTATTTTCCACTTCACCTGAACCACTAACTATAAATTTAAAATTAGGATATTTCTTTGCAATTTTTGAAATATATAAATGGCTATCATGGAAGAAAGGTTCTGTACTAGTGTACAATAAAATAATTATATTCTTTTCAACCATTAATTTTTTATTAAGTTCTTCTAAAAGTTCTTCAACTTTGTTACCTAAATCACTATGTCCAAAGTATTTTCCTCTGCCTTCATTACTTAACTTTGTACTTTGATAATCTATAGGAACAATACAGGTATTATATTTAAAATTTTCAAATTCAAGATTATTAACAACATTAAATTTGTATTCACAATGTTTTTCTAATTGACAAATCTTTTCCAATGGCATATAAGACTGACTTAATTCTAAGTCTAAAAATTGATTTCCATTGTATCTATATAAAATATCAAACATAATAATCCTGGCGGAGAGGGAGGGATTCGAACCCTCGGTACAGTAAACCCGTACTCTTCCTTAGCAGGGAAGTGCTTTAAGCCGCTCAGCCACCTCTCCGGTTTAAATATTTATCGGAGTTAAATACTGTTATAATTTTTTATCGATAAATATTAGCATGTATCAATATCACATCAATTCTGTACATGTTGAAGTAACTGATCGCTGTAATGCAGAATGTCCTGCATGTCCAAGAAGTTTTGGTGGTGGTTCAGTTATGCCGTATGTTAAAAATGAAGAGTTAAGTTTAGACTACTTCAAATTGATAGGTGACGACTTTTGCTCTAAAATTAACAAATGGAACTTTTGTGGTACGAAGGGTGATCCTAGTTCTGCACAAGATCTGTTTCCTATTTTAGAATACTTGTTAGAATGTAATCCAAATACTAGTATAGATATAAGAACTAACGGTGGTGCTAGGAATGAAAACTTTTGGAAACGTGTAGGTGACTTATTTCTAAATACAAATTGTAGAGTTGTTTGGAGTATAGATGGTTTAGAAGAAACAAATCATATCTATAGAAAAAACGTTAAATGGAAAAAACTTTATAAAAATCTAATGACATATATTAGAACAGGTGCAAAATCTCAATGGGAGTTTAGTCATTTTGCTCATAATGATAAAGACATTCCTGTAGTAGAATTTTTTTGTAAAAAACATAATATCGAATTAATTATAAGAGAACCATTCGGGTTTGAAACTCATACTGATCAAGAGGGAATTTTTACAAAACACAAAACAATGGGTGTGTATGAAAAAGACGAGAGTGATCCAAACAATAGTATTTTAAGTTATGAAATACGTCCATATGGTGTTGACGAAAAACTAATTGTAGAAGGTACCAACACTAAAACATGGAATATAGGTAATTACAACCCGGGTGTTTATGACAAAGAAGTATGGAAAGATGTAGGTAAACAAGATATAGATATAGATTGCAAAGTATCAAGTACACAATGGGATCACGAAATATACATTGATTCGAGTGGACTTATTTTACCTTGTTGTTACATTGCATCTAAATATATGATGGGAGATGAGCAACTGTTAGAGATGTTTGAACCTTACGTAGATGAATTATTAGTTACAAATCAAAGAACAATTTATGATGTTCTTAATCATAATGTTTTTGTCAAAACTATGCCTAAAGCAATGGAAGGTACATTAGAAGACGGTGTTGGTTATTGCGTGACGTGTATTCAGCATTGCAAAAAGCGATAAATAGTACATTATGCCAAGATTAAGTTTATGGAATCCAACAAAACAAAACGACTACAAGTTTATAGATAGAGTTGTAGGCGAACACATTTTTGCGGGTGGAACAGGTGTGTTTGTACACAAATACATGGGTGTACACGAAACACCAGATGAAAGTGATCCAACTAGACCCTCAAGTGCCGCAGGAAATTCAGAAATTTTTATTCAAGACTTACTTTTTCTAGAAAACAGAGATAGAAAATACGGAAAAGATATCTACGAATTAAGAGGTCAATATAACTTAGGTGACAACGATGCATTTGACTTAACACAATTTGGAATGTTTCTTGCTAATGATACTTTGTTTATGAATTTCCATATAGAAAGTATGGTACAAGCGATCGGTAGAAAATTAATGGCTGGTGATGTATTAGAATTACCTCACTTACGAGATGACTTATTACTTGGCAGTGATGAAGCAATAAACAGATTTTATGTTGTAACAGATGCAACAAGACCAGCAGAAGGCTATGATCCTCGTTGGTGGCCTCACTTGTGGAGAGTAAAACTAGGACCAATTACAGATTCTCAAGAATACAGAGATATACTTGGTAGTGGTGAAGAGGAAGAAGATTTAAGAAACTTAATTAGTACATATAAAAATGATATTAATATAAATGATAAAATTTTAGAACAAGCAGAACGTGATGTTCCGTTTGATCCTCAATATAGAAACACTACGCATTTGTATTTTGATGATTCTGTACCAGACAAACCTGCACCAGCATTAGACTTTGGTGCTGGTGACGGACAACCTATTAATGGTTTGAGTATTGTTGGAAGTGGTGATACTTTTCCAACTAGTGGTACTACTGATGGTGATTACTTCTTAAGAACAGATTTTAGTCCAAATAGATTATTTAAAAAGTCTGGTACTAGATGGTTGCATCAAGGAACAGATAATAGAGGCTCATGGGCGGCGGCAAATAAAATACTATCAACATTTATTAACAATGAAAGCATTACAACAAACTCAGATGGTCAGCAGACAAACGAAAAAGTTAATTTAAGTAAAGTTGTAAAACCTAAAACGGATAACTAATGGCGGGCAAGAATTTAGATTATTGGTACGATGAACAGATAAAAAGATATCTTATTCAAATTATAAGAATCTTTTCTAGTTTCAAAGTACGAGAATACAAAGACGGTCAAGCAGTCTATAACCGTGTGCCATGTAGATATGGTGATAGCAGTAGAATGGTAGCAAACATTTTGAGAAAAAATTCTGAAAATGTTATAAACAATGCACCATTTCTTAGTGTTACAATTCAAAGTTTGCAGATAGCAAGAGATAGAACACACGAACCATTTTTAGTAGATACGACTCAAGTAGCAGAAAGAGAATTTGACGATACAACAAGAACTTATACAAACGATCAAGGCAATTTATATACAACACAAAGATATATGCCTGTTCCGTATAATTTAACAATTAATGTTGACTTATGGGCAACTAACACAGATACTAAATTACAAGTATTAGAACAAATATTTGTTTTGTTTAATCCTAGTTTACAAATACAAACAAATGACAATCCTTTAGATTGGACCAGTGTATTTGAAGTAGAGTTAGCAGATATAAACTGGAGTAGTAAAAGTATTCCTGCAGGTGTCGATGAACAATTAGATATTTCTACATTGTCGTTTTCAGTACCAATTTGGATTAGTCCTCCAGCAAAAGTAAAACGTCAAGCAATTATTCAACAAATTGTTGCTGATGTGCATTCAACAAGTAGTGTTTCAGATTTAGGATATAGTGAAGATTACGCAGACTTTTTTGGTAATATTCCAGATACTTTTGAAATTGTTGTTACTCCAGGAGATTTTAAAGTACAAATTGTAGGCAGTAGTGCTATACTTGTTAATCCAGAAGGTACACAAGTTGATTGGAATGATTTAATTCAAATGCAGGGAGAAGTTAAATCTACAAGTTTATTAAAATTAAATATTAGCAATGATTCAGACGATGACTTAAATTTAGTTGTAGGTGGTGTTACAACACATCCAACCAGTACGCAAACACTTATTTTTAATATTGATACTGATACATTGCCTACAGATACGTTAGATGATGTAGATAAGATTATTGATCCTAGATCAAATTACCCAGGAGACGGTACGTTAGCCGCGGCAACTACTGGTCAAAGGTATTTAATTACAGAACAAATTTCTGCATCAGGATATGCTAATTGGGGTGTAGATGCATCTGAAAATGATATAATTCAATATAATGGAAGTGCATGGACTGTGGTATTCGATGCTAGTAGCCAATCATCTACTTCTCACTTTTTACATAATACTTTTACATCAAAACAGTACAAGTGGACAGGGTCTGCATGGATAAGTAGTTACGAAGGCGAATATAATCCTGGATTTTGGAGATTAGTACTTTAATGACTATCACAGCGGCAGGAGTTGTTTTTCTTGCCAAAGATACAGGCAGATGTTTACTACAACTCAGAGAAGGAAATAAAAAATTTAATCACACCTGGGGATTCTGGGGAGGCATGATTGAAAAAGGCGAAACACCTTACGAATGTATTGTACGTGAATTAGATGAAGAAATAGGATTCGTTCCAGAATTACAAAAATTAAATCCAATAGACGTATATCAAAGCAAAGATAAAAACTTCTATTACTACAGTTTTGTTTATGTAGTTGAAGAAGAATTTATGCCCCCAAGAATAAATGGTGAGAGTGCCGGATACGCCTGGGTAGATATAGGCACGTGGCCTAAGCCGTTACACAATGGTGCCCATATTACTCTCAATAAAAATGGTGGTACGGAAAAACTACACACTATACTAAAAATAAATTCCTGATAAATATTATTCATGAGCAAAGGCGAAATCATAGATTTTAATGTCTTGCGAATACAAAGCGAACTTGACAGATATCAGCGGACAAAGACAATACCTCATTCATTGTTAGATGGCATTTACAGTATAGAAGAAATAAAAGAGTTCTATTTTGACAAACTTACACCAAAATATAAAAGACTTGCAAACAAACTATACAAAGAGTATTTCGAAGAAATAAACAAAAGCCTAGAAACTTTAAGAACAGCACTCAAAAAAGATTACTCTTCAGTTATGAATAATCTTGCCACTACACACGATAGTTTTTGGTTTAAAGAAGTAATGCGATTGTATAGACCTAATATGAATCCAGTTCGTGCTTTGTATTATCAGACACGTGAAGTCATCAGAAGATATAATTCTGAAGACCCGCATCACTATTGGTTAAAAGATCTTGTAACAGATCGAGAATATAATAATATTATTTTAGATGCTTTAGAACAAGATATAAAAAGATTAGAAAGAATTATTAAAAGATATCATCATCCTCTGGTAAAAAATCAAGATGATGTTCCTTTAGAATTATTTCATGCTAAACAGCAATTAAAAGATTTTAGATATTATCATGGATTTTTCCAATCTGCCTTGCATTGGAACGTTGACGAATAATTATTTACTTGTTTTTCTATCAACTCCGTCCCAATCTCCCTTAGGCATAGGTCTTTTGATACGTTCAGAATACAAGTCTGCTAATGTGTCATTCCATTTGTGTTGTTTTATAATATCTATTTGATGAGCACATGTACTCCATTCTCTGTCTTGGTAAGCATCAACCATACGTTCAACTGTTCTACCATATTTGTGATCTTGTAATATTGTGTATATTCTAACGGGTTCTGTTTGACCTTTTACAGCAATTTTATCTAATAATACTCTGTGGCCATTTATATTACCTAATTGTTTTAGAGTGTGTTCTGTAAACATAAAAAATACACCATACTCTTTTGTCTGTGCTTCTAACCTAGCCGCCAAGTTTACACTATCTCCTAGAACAGTATAATCAAATCTTTGATTACTTCCCATGTTACCTACGACAGCATCACCTGTGTTTATACCTATACCAACACCTAACTCCATTAGTCCGTCTGCTTTAAGTTCTTTATTTAATTTTGCTAATTCTACTTCCATTTCTTGTGCTGTTTCTACTGCCAACTGAGCATGATTCTCTATATCAAGTGGTGCTCCCCAAATTGCCATTAAGGCATCACCTATATATTTGTCTATTGTTCCTTCTTTTTGCATAACAAGATCAGTCATAGGTGTCATATATCTGTTTATTAATTTTCCTAACCCTTGTGGATCTGTTTTAAATTGTTCTGATATAGGAGTAAAGCCACGTATGTCTGAAAATAGATATGTCATATTTTTTGTATCACCACCTAACTGTAACAGTTCTGG
>MDTB01064133.1_pt1 | contig 22175 bp, 21 predicted proteins | sample 811161 | NCBI WGS metagenome assembly MDTB01 (sample SAMN05326650, study PRJNA326480) | marine metagenome | isolation source: seawater | place: Mediterranean Sea | collected 2009 | reverse complement strand
TATGGATAACTAAATATTTAAATATATTAAAATGGGTCAGTCAATTCAGTTACCAAGATAAGTCTACACTTTGTAGGGTATAGATACTACTATGATTATTAAAATTCAATAGAAAAACTGCCTAAACCTTGTTTTGAATATTGTTTTAGTAGAGGCAATTTTTGTGAGCATTCTAGCGAAAGTTTTCTAATTTGAGAATCGCTCCAAAAATTATAAGAGCTGGACCCTTTCCACTTTTATTTTCAATAAGATTTGGCATTGATCCCAAATTGGAGTACGTCAATTTTTCATTATCTCTTGACACATTTTCAGCAAGCAAAGCTGGTGTACTCTCAGGCAAACCGTTTTCAGAGAGAACTTTAGCCAATTTTGAGAAGGTTTTTTTTCCCATAAAAATTACAGTTACAACATTAGGATCCACTAGAGCTGGGATATTTAAATCGTTCGGTAATTCACCATCTATATCGTGACCTGTAATAAACTGGATCCGGCGGGCATTTAATCTTCTTGTTAATGGGATACCAGCAGAAGCTACCGCCGCCATAGCAGACGGTACTCCTGGTATGATCTCATAATTAATTTGTTCTTTTTTTAATGCGAGTATTTCTTCCTCGAGACGGCCAAAAAGGCTCACATCACCAGATTTAAGTCTAACAACCTTTGTACCACTTTTTGCATAATCTATTAACAGACGATTTATGTGATCTTGGCGAGAAGACTTTTGGCCAGCACGTTTGCCAACCGCTACCAAATCTGCTTCACTTGACGCAAATTCTAAGATTCTGCCCGCCGAAAGGTCATCGAATAGAATAGCCTCTGCTTCTTGAATTTTTTTAAGAGCTCTCAACGTCAAAAGTTCTGGATCGCCGGGGCCTGAGCTAACGAAGCTTACAAACCCTTTCATTAAACTCTCGCAATCATGTGGAAAAATGTTCCTGAGGCATGTCTGATTCTTGAACCGGTTTCAGCGACTAGTTGACCTCTGGCGTCTTTAATACTGGCTAGTGGTTCATCTGGCTGGTTTAATATCGTAGAATAGTGGAATTCATGTCCTGATATTAAATCACCCTTTTTTACGCCTGGCGCTTTGTTAAGCATGCTCGCAATGCGATACCCTAAGTTCATTTTCTTTTTCTCGAAGGAAGTTATTAATCCCAACAATCCAGCCATTTGATGGCTTTCTCCATTTGAGTCAATTAAACGCTGTCCCATTACCATATATCCGCCACATTCTCCGTGCACTGGTTTGGTCTGCGCAAATGCCCTGAGGCCTTTCATAAAATCTTTTGAGTTAGCTATTTCGCGGGCATACAATTCTGGGTAACCACCTGGTAACCAAGTTACGTCAGCAGAGTAATGCGGACATTGATTTGCCAGAGGAGAAAAGTAAAGTATTTCAGCACCCTTTTTTTTCCATTGGTTTATTAGATGAGGATAAACAAATGAAAATGCTTTATCTTTAGCTATAGCTATTCGTTGCCCAGGTGGATCAATGTAATTCTGTTTAGTTATAGCAAATTCAGGAGTTAAAGTCTCAGAACATTCTAATATTTTATCTACATCCACGTTTGATTCAATAAAGGTTGATAATTTCGACAAAATCGAGTCTATTTCTGAGGCTTGCTTAGGTTGTATTAGACCTAAGTGTCGTTCTGGAAGAGAGATACTATTTTCGTTCGGTAAAGATCCGAAAACTGTGACACCAGCCCTTTTCATCCCGTCTTCAACTAGATCCCTATGTCGTTTACTGGAAACTTTATTTAGTATTACTCCTGCAATTTTAATTTTAGAGTCATAGTTATAGAAGCCCAAAGCCACCGCAGCTGCTGATTGCGCTTGTCCAGAAACATTTAAAATAATGATAACTGGCCAACCCGTTATTCGGGCGAGATCTGCAGTAGATCCGATTCCACACGCTCCTTTAGAAGCTACACCATCAAAAAATCCCATTGAGCCCTCGATTAAGCTGATATCCGAGGTTTTCTCGAGCAGCTCGCTAGTTATATTTTCTTTTTTCATGGCCCACGTATCTAAATTCGTTGATGAACGGCCAGTTGCACACTGATGAAAAGTTGGATCTATATAATCTGGGCCATTTTTAAATGGTTGAACTTTGATTCCTCTATTGGACAACGCTTTACATAATCCCAACATGAAAGTCGTTTTCCCGGTTCCTGAACCTGCAGCAGAAATAATAAGACCTTTAGGTAAATATTTTTTTTTGGTAATCATGGGTCCTCCGGAATTGGGAAACGTGGATTTCGCCCAATAGGACGAAATCTTCTATCGTAAGCACTGGAGTAGAGACTACTCTCTTTGAAGTCAGATGCTCTAAGTGTTTTACCAACAAAAATTATTGCAGTTCTATCCAGCTTTGGCACTGTTGCTTCCGTTAGGGAGCCCAGTGTTTTTAAAATGATTTTTTGATCAGGCCAGCTGGCTCTCCAAACTATTGCTATTGGACAGTCTTTTCCATAAAAAGGTAGAAGCTTTGAAATCACTTCCTCAAGTCGATGGATTGAAAGATGCAGGGCAAGTAGTGATCCCGTTTTTGCAAAATTTTCAATTTTTTCACCGTGGGGTACACTTGTAGCCCTACCTGAGAGCCGAGTTAGAACCACTGACTGAGAAAGGGATGGCAAAGTAAGCTCAGTTTTTAGTGCTGCAGATGCAGCAGCAAAAGCAGGGACACCAGGCGTAACTGTGAATGCAATTCCTTCTTTTTTTAGTCGCCTTATTTGTTCTCCCATTGCCGACCAAACCGACAAATCGCCCGACTGAAGTCTTGCAATATCGCAGCCTAAGTTATCTGCATTTCTAATTTCATTTATTATACCGTTTAAGTCTAGTTCCGCAGTATTGATTAATTTAGCATCTTTGGGGCAGTATTTTAAAATAGCTTTTGGGATAAGTGAGCCCGCATAAAGACACACTGGACATTTTGAAATTATATTTTTACCCTTGATCGTTAGAAGATCTGGGTCACCGGGCCCCGCTCCAATAAAATGCACAGTCATAGATTTTTCTCAGGTAATAGTAATGTAGATGAGCGGGCGACTGCAGCCGCCACGCAACCATCGTTTGATAAAACTCTTTTAACAATTAAGAGGGAGTTTTCCCCCGCACCAACTAGAGCTGAAGCCTCAGCAACACTTCCAGATTGACGAAAGTGCTTAATTATTTTTGATTGTGTTGTAGTATCTTGGGCAATGATTTCTGCTCTTGAAATTGTTATAATATCTATCCCTAGTGCTCTGGCAAATCTAATTAAGTTAGGATGAACGGATTTGTCTGTTGGCACTGCAATTAGAGCTAGTGAGTTTACAAACTTTGTTCGTGTGAGCGCATTTTTAAACGATTTTAGTGTAGCACTTTTTCTAAATCCTAGGCCCAAGACGTTCATTTTGTTATGCTCCATTGTATTAGAGGCATATTGTATTTCCATCCACTTTTAGTTCCGAGTTTTTCTGCCTGTGATATCGCAACCTTTATAAGCTTTCCACCTTTTTCGTTGTTCCATTTCAAAAGTATTCTCTCAGATTCTAAAGTCACAGCAGTTACGACTATCTTTGTACCAGGTTTGACCAATTTCCAGATTTTAGAAAGGAGAGAACTACTTAGACCTCCACCTATAAATACAGCATCTGGCTGTTCAATATTTTCTGGTATTTTTGGCAACTCAGTTTTTACTATTTTTAACTGATTATTTAATCCAAATTTTAGCATATTTTGCATTATATTTTGAATTCTGAGTTCATTTTTTTCAAAAGCTATGGCTTTAACGTTCTTGTTTGTTCTGCACCATTCTATTGATACTGAGCCTGAACCTGCACCTAAGTCCCAAAGGATCTGATAGGGTTTTGGTTCCAGCTGAGCAATAGTTATAGCGCGAACAAATTGTTTCGTTATTTGCCCATCGTTTACAAACAAGTCATCCGGTAAGCCAGGAGTTTTGGGTAACCCATTTTTCCCTTTTACATTGATCGCTAAAGTTACGGGATGTCTAATATCGTCGTCGAAAGACTCTTTTACCTTTAAGCTGCTTATTTTCTCTTTAGGTCCACCTAAGCTTTCCAATATCCAAAATTGTGATTCGCCAAAGTTATTTTTTTTAAACCACCTCTTAATCTCTAAAGCTGAATCTCCGTCCCGACAAAGTATTAGAAGCTTCTCACCATCATTAGCTATATCAAGCAATTGATTTGTAGGTGATGCGTGTAAGCCCAGACATTTTACAGTTTCAAGGCGCCAACCCAACTTGCTCGCAGCAAATGAAAATATTGATGGAGAAGGGTAACAAATCCATTCAGAGGGGTCGAGATAATTTGAAATAGTTCCACCAACACCAAACCAAAATGGATTACCTGAGGCTAAAACAACTACTTGATGGTATCTTTTTTCAAGTAACAGGTTTATTGAAAATGGAACTGGCCAAACTATCCCTTTTTCTTTAGCATTCACTAAATTAAGGTGGCGCTGCCCACCAAAGATGAACTCAGATTTTTTAATTAAAGAAAGAGTTGTATCATTAAGATCTGTGAGTGCATTCTCTCCTATGCCAATAATAGAAAGCCAAGGTTTAGCCATGCTGCATATACTTATTTTGGGAGGCACTAGCGAAGCACGAAAGCTTTGTCATCAAGTAAGCGAAAGAAAAACAGATGCTATCGTTTCTTTTGCGGGAAGGGTGACAAACATTGAGTCGCAACCTTTGCCCACCCGAACGGGGGGGTTCGGTGGAGTTTTGGGTTTGGTAGACTTTATAGTGCAACGGAAAATCTCTCACTTGGTTGATGCTACGCATCCATTTTCTGCTAATATTAGTGAAAATGCAATTGAAGCAGCGAGATTGACTGGAGTTCGTTTCGCTACCTTGGAAAGACCAGCGTGGGTTCCTTGCCCAGATGATAATTGGTTCAGAGTAAAAAGTGTTGAAGAAGCGATAGATACTTTGAGTGACCAAAAAGACAGAATATTTCTTGCAATAGGGCGCAAAAATATTCTTGGTTTCTTGAATAGAAAAGCAAATTTTTATTTGCTTCGAGTTGTGGAAACAGCTCCAGAAATATCCTCTAAATCGGATTATAAGATAATTTATGGAAAGGGACCATATAAATTTGAAAACGACAAAAAGATCCTGATAGATTACAACATTACGAAGATAATTGCCAAAAATTCTGGTGGTGTAGGATCTCGGGCAAAAATTGATGCAGCTAGAGTTCTTGAGATACCTGTAGTCATGATAGACCGGCCGAAAATTTCTTACCGGAAAATTTTTGAAACTGTCGAGGAGACTATGGATTGGCTGTTTCATCCGGAAAACCGAGGAGTATAAACAAATTTTGTACCTTTAATTTTTTTTGTTTTTGAGGATCCGATTATTACTATTGTGCTCATATCTGCCATTTCTGATTCTGCCTCGTGAATATTTAGTATTTTTATATTCTGTTTTGGGGTGCTAACAGCCTTTGCAAATATAATTAGTCTAGTACTTTCACAAGTTTTGCGAAGGATATTTAAGACAATACTAAATTGGGATGGCCTGGAAGCTGATCTAGGGTTATAAATACAAGTAACAAAATCTGCCTTCAAGGCCAGTCGAAGTCTTGTTTCGATTCGTTTCCAAGGTTTTAAGTTGTCTGATAAATTTATTGCGCAAAAATCGTGACCTAGTGGTGCTCCAACTTGAGACGATGCTGCCAACATAGCTGTAATTCCAGGTAATATTTGAATATCCACTTTTTTCCACTTATTCGACCCTGTTTCAAGCGCTTCAAGTAATGCTGAAGCCATAGCAAAAACTCCAGGATCACCCGATGATACTAGTACTACTTTTCTACCTGAATATGCTAGCTCAAGGGCCTGCACCGCTCTCTCTAATTCAACTCTGTTATCTGTTTGGTGAGCTGTAAGGTTTGGTCTGGCGGGAATCCTCTTTAAATATGTGCTATATCCCACAAGGTCAGTCGCACTAAAGATTGCATCAGATACTTCTGGTGTTATTAGGTTTTGATTTCCTGGGCCAATCCCAACCACGCTCAATGAACCTGTCATGGTCTTCGTCCCTCACCATGTACCAAAACTATCGAAAAATAGGGAACTGTGTTTAAGTTAACTTGTGAAAGCTTTGTTATTTTTTCATCATTCATTGTTGCTTTCTGGACCAGCCACGCTTGGTCAAGTTTTTTGGCTTTGAGCAGAGCTTTTTTAATTTTATTAATGTGGCTCCCAACTTTCATAATGACAAGAGCATCACCATGAGTGACTGACTTCATGAGCTTTTCAGAGGATAGAGTTCCCATTATTATTGTAGTAGTATCATCTCCCCAGCAAAATGGTTTTCCAATTGTCGTCCAACATCCTGACATACCAGTGATCCCCGGAATAACGGCTAATTCCACAGTATTCTTAATTCTTGTTTGAAGATGCATAAACGATCCGTAAAAAAGGGGATCTCCTTCACAAAGAACTATTACATTACTCTCTTTAGCAAGTTTTTTAAGTTTATTCGCCCATTCATCATAAAAGGCAGAAAGTCTAGTTTTGTAAATCGAGCTCAAAAAGTCTATTTCAGAGGTTAAGGGATACTCCATTGGATACTCAATTACATCGTCTCGTAGCATTCCATTAACTATAGAACGCGCTTGACCAGAGCTTCCTTTTTTTCTAAAAAATGCGACAATTTTGGCAGAACGAATTAGTCGATCACTTTTCACGCTCATTAATTCGGGGTCCCCGGGTCCTAAACCAACACATATAATTTTTCCCATTTATTCCGTCCTACTTGCTAGTGCATTAATCGCAGCTACCGTAATAGCACTTCCACCTAATCTGCCTTTTGTTATTAATGAGGGCAAATTAGATTTCAAAAAAAGGGCTTCTTTGGACTCTCTTGCTCCAACAAAGCCTACTGGGCAACCGATGATGGCAACCGGGTGCTGAATTGAACCCTCTTCGAGCAAATTTAAGAGATGGAAAAGAGCTGTTGGGGCGTTACCAATAGCCACTACTCCTCCTTGAATATCATTTCTCCATAGCTCAACTGCAGCTGCAGAACGAGTATTGCCTATTTGTTTTGCAATATCTGGTACAGATGGATCATTCAAGGTGCAAATAATCTTGTTTCGTTTTGGAAGACGAGCTCGAGTAATTCCTTCACTTACCATTTTCGTATCACAAAGTATCGGTGCACCTGCCTCTAATGATTTTCGTGCTAAATTTGCCATATTTTGTTTAAAAAAGATGCTTTCTGCCAATTCTACCATTCCGCATGCATGTATCATTCGTACTGCTACAACTTCTTCTTCAAGTGAGAAGCGATCTAGTTTAGCCTCTGCTCTTATTGTTGAAAAACTTTCTTTATAAATTGATTGACCGTTTTTTTCATAATTATGTGTCATTAAGCACCTTTAAATAGTCTGAAGAATTGGCTATTATATCATCTTCTTTTATCCCGCATAGCTTAGGCTCGTCGTACGCACTTCCATCATAAATTATGTTGTAAGTTTTGATATCAGCTCCAACAATAGTTACATCTGCCTTGGTTGGATAGGCGCAGCCTTTCGAGCATCCCGAGAAATGAAACGACAAAGCCTCGTTATGCGAATAATATTTTGCACCAAGAGGTTGTTCTAAATTATTTGCGACCGATCTAGCCAATTGGCGGACATCAGATTTTGCTTGGAGGCACCTTGGTCTTCCAACGCATGCAGAGAACTTAAGTAAAGGGTCTTTTGGGTCTACGATCAGCTCAGAAATTTGGATGTCATTTAAACCTTCAATAAGAATCATTCGCCAAGGAGTTAGCCTAATGTTAGCTTGATATTTGAAAATATCGAGCAGCAAAGAGGTACTAATTTCCCCGAAAGCTACTGCAGTAAGGAGACCTATTTTAGTTTTACCTAATTTTGGTATAAAAACTTTTTTTTCAGGGGGTACTCTTTTGGAAGTGAATTTGGGAACATCAACACCAGACAAAATGTGGGATTTCATTCGTCCTCCTTTGAGGTTTGCGCCTCCACTATTGAGGAACCATTCGGCAATCTGGTAAATTAATTTCGGGACTTCATTTAAGGGCGCCAAAAAACCTTTATCGTCCCCATCAGCTCTCACTAGAAATTGATTTTCTGAATATTTTTCTACTCTGATGTCTGAGGAAATACCATTCAAACTTGTTGAGTTCTCGAGGTCGATACTTACGCTATATTTATCAGGAAGTTCTACTAGTCTCGACAAATATTGCTGAGTCTGCTCATATATGTCCAAGTACTTTTCTTTATCAGACCAAAAAGGTGTAGTAGTGATGTTAAAAAACGTTTGTCCATTTTTAACTAGCTGGATGTCGATAAGACGATTTAAAAAAGCGCTATAATTAGTTTCTGATAACCCTCTTATTTGTAACCCGCTTCTATTTGACAAATTTATTTCACCATTTCCGTACTCCGCAACTATTTTTGATAAATCAAATATTTGGCTTGAGGATAGTAGTCCTAATTTTGGATATATTCTCGCTAATAGTCCATCGCCCGAGATGATTGGGTTAAGAGGAGTGGGACAAAACCCTTTTACTTCGTAATTATCCACCGCTATCTCCAAAACTTATAGCAGTCGAATTTCTAGATGAAATCCAGAACCCAGATTTCTGCAGTTCTTCAAACCTTTTTTTCATTGCTTCCAATGCAAGCGGGTTTTCTTTTTCTAAAAAACTTAATACCGATTTATCTCCAAGCGTTGATAAAAAATATAAGTCAAAAAGATGAGACGGAATTGCATTGGCTAAGTTAGCAAATGAAACCATATTATCAAGTGTCGAAGCGATCTCCGCAGCACCTCGAAAACCATGTTTCATCATGCCTTTTATCCATTCAGCGTTGGTGGCACGCGCACGAATCACTCTTGCTAGCTCTTCTTCTAAAGAGCGGGCTTTAGTTTCCTCTGGATTCGTAGTATCCAGGTGATATAGGCTTTTTTTTGTGTCTCCTATATATTTAACCGCAGCAGCAAACCCACCCTCATGAGTGGCATAATCAGCCGACATTAATAGATCTGTTTCTGGAAGGTCTTGAACGTGAACATAGGTATCTGAACTTAAAATTCGTTTCCTAAGCGCTTCTCGATCCTTAAGAAATGTTCCGTCTTGCAGCATTGTCCAGCATGATGCGTCAACCCATGCCTTCCCAGCGTTATCTTCTGAATTAATATTACAGCTGTCTGATGCTAAATTTAAATCTATACCAAAACTTCCTGGTTCTGGTCCATACACGCGAGGAGCTCTGATTAAATAGGGATTTTCATTTGCTGGTTCATCACGCATGCCCAATTGTTTAACTATTTTTGAAAACATTTGAGCTAGTCCTGGGAACACGTCTCTAAATAGACCAGAAATTCGAAGTGAAACATCGACTCTTGGTCGTCCTAAGAGTGTAAGTGGTATAATTTCAAAACCGGTAATTCTATCACTGTCAAGATCCCAAGTTGGATTTACTCCAGCAAGTTGTAATGCCATAGAAAACTCTTCTCCTGCGGTTCGCATAGTAGCCGAACCCCAAAGATCAAGTATTATACCTTTCGGGAAATCTCCATTATCTTGTAGATGTTTTCTTAAAATTTCGTTTGCAAGTATTACACCTTGATTAAATGCAGATTTTGAGGGTACTGCTCTCGGATCAATAGTAAAAAGATTACGTCCTGTAGGGAGAACATTAGATTTCCCTCTGAAAGGTGATCCAGCTGGACCTGGTTGAACTAATACTCCATTTAGGGCATTCATTAGGCCCTCCATTTCAAAAATACCGTTCGGTCCTGTTCCGAAGATATGAAGGCCGGCGCCAAATTGAGTTGCCTTAATATCGCAAACAAAACTATCTATTTTTGTAATAGCGGTCGGCTCATCATCGGAGGGCTTTATGTTTAGTTCTCGGTCAAGACCACGAGCTTTTGCTTCAATCCTGATCTCGTCTGCAAGTCGGACTTGTCTTTTAGGGTCAAGGCCTTCGGCAGTCGAATACTCATCCAATAACTTCTCTAATATTATTAGATCTTCCGTTGGCGCGCCAGAAACTAAAGGTGGCGGCGCATGACCGATAGTAATTGCGCAATTTCGCCGTTTTGCCTGCGCTGCTTCTCCGGGATCGTTGACAATAAAAGGATATATTATGGGGATATCGTTTGCCAAAGCTCTTGGCCAACACGTCTCAGATAGGGCGACAGATTTTCCTGGAAGCCATTCGAGAGTTCCATGTGCTCCGATATGAATAATTGCGTCAGTTTTAAGGGACTGCACCCATAGGTAAAAAGCCACATATTCATGGCGAGGACAGATTTGCAGATTATGGTAATCGTCCTCTCTATTCTCTTGTCGTCCTCGCTCAGGCTGTAGTGATATGTATGTATTTCCCAACCTCAGGACCCGGAAATTGAAAAAACTATCTTCTATTTGATCACTTTCTGAAGCGTTACCCCAAGTTGAATATATTTGCTCCCTTAACGTTTTAGGAAGCTTCTGTAAAGCTTTAGCATATTCTTTCATACTCCATTTTATAATTGATCCTTGTATTAAATCTGTTAATTTTAAATCTTCGACTTCAGGAATTGTATAGCCATTTGATTTGAGGTGGCTAAGAATTTTTTGTGTAGACGCTATCGTATCCAAGCCAACAGCATGCCCCATTTGGTAGTCTTTTCCAGGATATGTGGAAAGTACTAAAAAAAGGGTTTTATCTGATACAGATTTCCTATTTAAGCGTTGCCAGCTCGAAATTTTTGATATTACTCCATCAAGCTCTCTAGAAGATGTTTTGTGAACAAATTTTGAGTATTGAAGACTTTTATCTCTCGTTTCTGGAGCTTTGAAACTTATTACTCCCGCAAATAATCGACCATCTACTTCGGGCAGAACAACGTACATTGCCAAATCAGATGGTGATAAACCTCTTTCCGAGTCCAACCACTCTGATTTTCGTGCTGTCGATAATGAAATTTGGAAGACTGTACAATTGGGATGATCAAGTGGCGACGAATTTTTTTCTCCACCCCTAGCAGAAAATGCTGTGGCGTTTATAATAGATTGTACAGGAAATTTCATTAGTAGGTTTTCAAGCCAATTAATCACCTTTTTGTCTTTAAGTGAGGTTACGAATATACCTAGGCAGTTAAAACCTCTCTGTTTAAAACCACAAATTAACTGCTCGATAGGTGCTAAATCTGAAGCTGTTAAATAGGACCGATAAAAACATAGAACTATTGTTTCTTTGTTTTTCTCAATTAAATTGAGTAACGCATATTCCTCGCTAACCACGCCATTTTTTTCACAAAAAAATCCATAATTTGGTATTTCTTTTTTCCCTCGAACAGGTTCAAAGTATATTCCGGCTGCCACTGATAACTGCGCTAGGGCAGCTTGCGAGGCAACTTTTCCACCATAATCGCAAAGAGTTTTAAGTCTTCGCAGCGTTGATACTGGTACAGTTGAAATTTCATCCAGTTGAGGATCTTCTCTTCCATCCCCAGGAATTACAGCTAGAGCTATATTTTTCTTGCGTGCCATATCTTGAATTTGCATAAGGCCGTAACTCCAATAGCTTTTCCCACCAATAAGTCGTATTAAGATTCCTTTTGCTTGCGACGCTGTTTTTTCGAGATAAGTATCAACTGACAGCGGATGTTTTAGTGCAATTAAGTTTGCTAGGCGTAATGTAGGAAGTTTTTCTTCTTTACTATCGGTTTTTGCTCGATGCCAACCAGCTGAAAAGCCTCCTAAATCGCTATCCGAGAAGGAAAGTACTATTAAATCTGCTGGGCTTTGATTTAAATCGTATGGCACACTGGTATCTTCCAGGCTATGACTTTCCCTAAATATAACGTGCATTTTTCTTCCAGTCTTAAAAGTCGTAGCTAAACTACTTTAATGGTTTGACAGCATTGAAATTATTTCTTCTTTATTTATTTTATTTTTTTCAGCAATTATGACCAAATTTGAGTGTCGAGGCGAATCTCCCCAGGCTTTGTCATATTGTGCTCTGACACGTTTTCCAACGGCCTGAATCAATAATCTCATTGGTTTGCCTTCAACGGAGACAAAGCCTTTAATTCTAAGTACGTTTTCTTTTTGTAAAAAATTAGAAATGTGCTTTTTAAAGTTTTCAAGATTTTGTATTTCATTTATTTGAATATTAATTGTTTCAAAATCGTCGTGTTCGTGATCATCAAAACCGTCATGATGCGATGTGCGATTTTCCACATCAAGTTCAGAGCTTGAGTCAAGCCCAAGTATTATTCTAGGATCTATTACTCCGTTTGACATCTCCAGAACTGGAATGGTTTTTTTAGCTTGGCTACAAATTATATCTTTTGCAAGCTGTATCTCTTTAGAGCTAACTAAATCTGTTTTGGAGAGTAAAACAAGATCCGCACAAGATATTTGATCTTGGAAGACCTCTGAAAGTGGGGTTTCATGGTCTATGCTTGGATCCTGAATTCGTTGATTATTTATCGCAGTTATATTAGTTGCAAAGCGTCCCTGGAACACTGCTTCAGTATCAGCAATTGCAATAACTCCATCTACGGTAACTTTTGATTTTATATCTGGCCAAGAAAACGCTTTTAAAAGAGGTTTAGGAAGCGCAAGACCTGACGTTTCAATCAGAATATGATCGGGCTGCTCTTTTAAAAGGAGTAAAGAATTCATTGTAGGAATAAAGTCATCTGCAACTGTGCAACATATGCAGCCATTAGATAACTCTACAATATTTTCTAAGGGACAGTTTTCATCGGCACAGTTTTTTAAAATATCACCATCTACCCCGAGGGTTCCAAATTCATTTACGATGATTGCCAGTTTCTTTCTATGTTCGTTTTTCATTAAATGGCTAATTAAAGTTGTCTTTCCTGATCCAAGAAAGCCTGTGATTATTGTTACTGGAATTTTAGTCAATTCATTCATTTGTTGTATCCTTCGGTTGAACGGGTGGTATCCTAGCACGCCCCCGTTTTCTAAAGACATTGGGCCTTTCGCTCCATGTAACGATTCCATCTTTTGAATTTTCATATTTGTACGCACCAAGTAAAATTTCTTCAGAGTCAATATTTGGATCCATTTCGCCATATATATATGACCATTTTCCATTTGCACTAAGAGCAATTGAACAGCCACTGCTGCAGGCGGCTAAACACTTTATGGGGACAATATCTAAAGATTTAGATATGTTCTGGGACTTAAGTTTTTCGTATAGCTGGTTGCCGGGAACTAAAGACTGTTTATCGATGAAATTTTTTGTCTTACAACTAATACAAACGAATAAACTTGTTTTGGTCATACTGCTATATCCCTGTCAGTGAAGTTTAAGGATGCAACAGCAAGAGATAATTAATCATTTTGATTAATTAAGCCAATCAAGCTAGTCGCAGAATACCCCGTCCGCTTCTTCTTCTTTTCTGTCGGTAGGTCTCCCGGCTTGCAGATTCGATCGGAGAATACTCCAATCACGGTTTTCCTACCTTCCCAAACTAAGTAGTTCAGTGGTATGGTAACCTCTCTGGTCACGGTCGCGGGGGCGGCTGCGATTCTATAAGTATATATCACATTCCCTCTTAGCTTGTCTTTGGACAAGACCAACGATTAACAATGAGACCAACTTAAGCCTTAAGTCAAGTGAAGGATTGCAAATGATAGATGAAAAATTATCTCATTCGGCTAAGATGAAAAAAATAAAATTGGCTCGTGAAAAGATGATGCAACACAAATCAGCAGATAAGGGTTTAATTATTATAAACACAGGAAAAGGAAAAGGTAAGTCGTCATCAGCTTTTGGTATGATTTTTAGATGTATCTCTCACAAGATGCCTTGTGCCGTAGTTCAATTTATTAAAGGGTCGTGGTCAACGGGAGAAAGAAGCTTGATAGAAAACAAATTTTCGAATTTGTGCAAATTTTACGCAATGGGTGAAGGCTTTACATGGGAAACTCAAGATAAGGAACGTGACATAAAAGCTGCAATAAAGGCATGGAACAAGGCAAAAGATTTAATCAAAAATGAAAAAAATTCTATGGTTCTTCTAGACGAAATAAATATAGCGTTAAGGTATAACTATCTAGATGTCGATGAAATTGTTATGTTTTTAAAAAATGAGAGGCCGGAAAATACTCATGTAGTATTAACAGGGCGGAATGCCCCACTTGAGTTAATTGAAATTGCAGATTTAGTTACTGAAATGAAAGTAGTCAAGCATCCGTTTCGGTCAGGTATTAAGGCGCAAAAGGGTGTGGAATTTTAAGTTTATGAGAATAATAAAATAATGGCAAAATCAATTATGATCCAGGGCACGGGATCCAATGTAGGGAAATCAATGATTGTTGCTGGACTGTCGAGGGTTGCGCGTCGGAGGGGAATAAACGTCTTACCTTTTAAACCTCAGAATATGTCAAATAATTCTAGTGTGACAAATGACGGTGGGGAGATTGGCAGAGCTCAATCGTTTCAAGCCTTTGCATGTGGCGTAAAGCCACACACGGATATGAATCCAATTTTGTTGAAGCCAGAGAGTGAAACTGGGTGTCAGGTAGTTGTTCATGGTAAAAGGTTAATATCTGTAAAAGCAAACCAATATATGAGATTTAAGAAGCGATTGATGAGCCCAGCGTTGGAGAGTTGGAGAAGGCTCAAAGAGCGAGCGGATTTGATTATTGTTGAGGGTGCTGGAAGCCCTGCGGAGGTAAATTTAAGAAAAAATGATATTGCTAATATGGGTTTTGCAGCCAGAGCAAATATTCCGGTAATTATAGTTGGAGACATTGATCGAGGAGGAGTAATAGCTCAATTAGTAGGCACAAAAGCAGTTATTGATAGCTCTGATGACGCCTGTATAAAAGGATTTATTATTAATAAGTTTAGAGGTGACCCTAAGCTATTTGAGGAGGGGTATAAAATAACAGAAAATGAGACCGGGTGGAAGGGTCTTGGAATATTACCTTATTTTAAAAAATCCTCTTTTTTTCCTGCAGAGGATATTCTGGATCTTAAAAAAACTTCTAACTCAGGAAGGATTAAAATTGCATGTCTTATCTTGTCACGAATAGCTAATTTCGATGATCTTGACCCTCTTGGGTTTGAGAAGGATGTAAACCTGATTTTGATTAAGGAAGGTCAGCCGATCCCGGGTGATTGTGACTTAGTGATTATTCCGGGCTCAAAGTCAACATTAGAGGATTTAAACTTTCTGCGGAAACAGGGCTGGGATGTTGACCTTTTGGCACATAGGCGAAGAGGTGGTAAAATACTTGGTATTTGTGGAGGATATCAAATGCTTGGAACTGAAATAAACGATCCACTTTTAATAGAGAGTTCTTCAAGGAAAATCCGGGGATTAGGTTTCTTAAATATTGTCACTGAAATGCAGCCATCTAAGACTTTATCTCACGTTAGAGGAGAGCATGTAGCGACAAATACCGCTTTTGAGGGTTACGAAATTCATATGGGAAAAACGAGTGGTGAAGATTGTGTACGACCGTTCGCAATATTTCAAAAACGTTGTGATGGGGCAGTTTCAAAAGATAAACAGGTTTTTGGAAGTTACGTACATGGTATGTTTGTCGCGGACAGTTTTAGGAGAGCTTTTCTAAAGACTTTAAATAAAAATTTTTTGGAGTCTTCTGATAATTACTATGATATGCTCGAGCAGACCTTAGATGAGCTGGCTGATCACATTGAGAGTAATCTCGAAATTGATGAGCTTTTAAAAATGGCTAGATGAACTTGTTTAGGCAAGCTATTAATCTTGACCATTCATTTTCTGTTCCAGGTGTTCCAATTCTGAGCCAATGGTCTGAAGTAGAAAAGACTCTGGTCCAAATCATTTCTTTGGCAAATGATTCTTGAGCTTTTATGGCATCGTCTACTTCAATGAGATGAAATAAGTTTGTTGACCCTACTATCTTCAAGTTTTTTGAGACGATTAAATTTGACAGCCGAGCACTATTTTTTTCTAATTTCTGTTTTGTTCCATCTATCCATGTATTATCTGACAAAGCTCTTTTCCCTACTTCGAGAGCTGGGCCTGACACATGCCAGGGCTCTAGAAAGTCGGAAAATTTATTGACTATGTTTTCAGAACTTATTACAAAGCCGAGCCGTAAACCTGCAAGACCAAAAAATTTCCCAAACGATCTGAAAACTATTATATTTTTGTCTCCGGTGTAAGGTATCATTGATAATTCGGGTATCGAGTCACAATAGCTTTCATCAACTACAAGTTTAGTAGTTTTAGGTATAGCTTTTAGTATCTCTTCTGGTTGAAAAGTTCTTCCATCTGGGTTGTTCGGATTAACGATAACGGCTATGTCAGCATCCGCTAGGTCCTCTAAATCAGATACGTCAATTACAGTCCAACCCTTTTTATTAAAGTTAAGATTATACTCAGTGTAAGTAGGACCAAGTATTTTTACAGTGCCACGCTTATTCAACTGGGGAAGAGCCTGAATACCTGTTTGCACTCCAGCGATAGGAAGCAGTGAGGCGTTAAAAGGTAAATTGTATGTTTTAGCAGCAACTATTTTTAAAGAGTCAAATAAACTTTTATCTGGTAAATTGTAAAAATTGCTTTTTTTAACTGAAATATTTGAGTATGGTATTCGATTTATACATGTGGAAAGATCAAGCCAGTCACTTGTCTCGCCACCAAAAACTGAGATCGCATAATCGAGATTTCCACCATGCTTTTGAGTCATATAACTATCACAATCCTTGACGTGTTAAACTAACAAAAATTATATAAGCTATTTCTGAAGCTAATAGAACCAACAAAAATATACCGACACTTATTTTGTAGATATTTAGCGCCTTTAAAATATCTAATGTTTTTCCGGGAGTACCCTTTGGATTAAGCCAAGGTTCGTTAGAAACTCTGTTATTATATTTTCGAGGGCCAGACAGCTTGATGTTAAGTGCGACTGCCATTGCTGTTTCTGGCCACCCGGCGTTTGGTGATCGGTGTTTCTTCGCACTTTGAAAACTCACCGTGAGAACATAGAAGGTTTTTTTTGAGGCCAATGAGAATAAAATGCATGTCAGCCTTGAGGGGATGATATTTACTAAATCATCAAGTCGTGCAGAGGCCCAACCAAACTCACGGTATTTTTGTGTTTTATATCCGATCATACTATCAAAGGTATTCACTGCTTTATAAAAAATAATTCCGGGAAGGCCTAGTAGTAAACCCCAAAACAGTGGAGCAATAATACCATCAGAGGTGTTTTCTGCAAGGCTCTCAATGCAAGATCGAACAATTTCTTGTTCGTCCATCTGACTAGTATCTCTTCCTACGATCATTGAAACTTTTTCTCTTGCTTGATCTAAGTTATTTTCTTTTAATTCCTTATATACATTGTATACGTGCTCATACATAGATCTTATAGCCAAGAATGGCCAACAGAGTATGCCAATAAATATTACTTTTGATGCCCCTTCACTTAAAAATAATTGAATCTGGTAGCCAATTAGGGTAACCAGACTTACCACGATAAAAATAGTCAGAACCCCACAAACTTTCTTGAACGTAGGTTTGTTTTTTTCTCTATTAAGCTGTCTATCAAAGAAATTTATCGGAACTGCCATCCATGTAACTGGATGACCAATAGTTTTGTACAATCGATCTGGCCAGCCGACTAGTATATCAATCAGAGCTGCAATAAGTATTGAGAGCAGAAACATTGTTAACCTCGGCCTAAGGAAAATTTTTGAATATATTTAAAGCCGGCCTTTTGTAGGTGTTTTTTTATATCAGGGGGGACTGATTTATATGGAAAAATCAAGTTTCTGACACAACCTGTGTGAGCTATAGAAAAACCGACAGCACCAAATTGTTTGGTAAGTGTTTTTGTTGGGTCATCGGACAAACCTTTTAATTTGAGCGTTCTCGCTGATGATTCTGAGCATATCTCTCCCAAGGTACTGAGAGTCTTGTCTGGTACTTCCCATTCTTTTATGAGATCTGAAATAATTGGAAAATTAGAGTCAGTTGGGTCTGTTCTTTGAGGTTCACCGTAAAGACCTCCTACGCATGTAAGTGCGGGCAACTTAGGCAAAGTTTTAATGATTTTTCCTGATCTTGGTGCCCATAACAACTTTTCAGGACTATCGTACATAATTGGGTCTGAGGCTCCTTCATTAGCTACACAGCTACGTGCCAAGAAATCAGCAGTAAGTTTTGAGTTTGTTGATAGTAGTAGCCCAACCCGAAGCGCTGTGGAAGAGCCTAAACCGCAGGCTTCAGGCATTGCCATGGTTATTCTGAATTGACCCTGAATAGGAAGTTTCAAGGCTGACAAAATTCTTGCAACTACAGTTTTTGTATAAGTTTTACTACCGATTTGTATAATATTAAAAGGTCCAGGAGAATATTTTATTGTCACCATAGATTTTGCATTGGGAACAGTTACTAATACTATCGGCCCATCAGACTCAATTTTTCCTTGCAAAAATTCTCCAAAGTGGCCCGTTATGAATACTTCGTTAGCAATAATTTTTGTTTCTTTCATTGTGTTAAAACGTTAAATTCAAAAATAGGATAGTTGTTCCCAGTTTTAATAGTGATTATAGTGAGTATATGTCTACAAAAAAAATCAACTTAACAAATTTTTCGTCAGTGCATGAGCTCCTAGTGAGTCTTCCGAAGGCGAACGAGAATGCTATTGATAAGGCAAGAAAAAGACAAGTCAGTCTTACAAAGCCAGTAGGTTCATTAGGTAGATTGGAGGAGCTGGCTGTTTTTGTAGCAGGATGGCAAGCAACAGAGAGGCCCCAAGCTAATAATGCTGAGGCTCTCATTTTTGCTGGGAATCACGGAGTTTGTAAGCAGGGTGTTAACCCTTTTCCTCAGGTGGTGACAAAGCAAATGGTCGATAATTTTAGGAATAAGGGAGCGGCGATAAATCAAATTTGTGAGATAAATGGAATTAGGTTAAAGGTTATTGATATTGAGTTGGATCGACCGACCAGAGACTTTACTGTGGAACCAGCTATGACTGAGTCAGAGACAATGGCTGCTTTTTCAATAGGATTTAATTCTATTGATCACAAGGCAGAGATTATTGTCCTGGGGGAGATGGGTATTGGGAACTCAACGGTGGCATCAGCACTGTGCAGCTCAATTTTTGGTGGCTCTGTTGAGAGTTGGGTTGGACCGGGGACTGGATCAGATGTCAGCGGGATAGAAAAAAAAATCATTGCTATTAAAAAGGCCCTTTCGATAAATAAGGCTCAGTTACGGAGTCCCCTCCAAATCCTTTCTGTGCTAGGTGGCAGGGAGCAAGCTGCAATTTGTGGTGCTCTTTTGGCAGCTCGAATGAATAGGCAGGTTGTTATCCTAGATGGATTCATTTGTTGCGCTTCAGTGAGTATTCTCCATGCTATCAGTGCAAGATCCTTAGATCATTGTCTTCTCGGACATTTGAGTGCGGAGCCTGCTAGCAGTCAGTTGACATCTTTTTTGGATAAAAAGCCCTTGCTGGAGCTCGAAATGCGACTTGGCGAGGGCTCCGGTGCCGCATTGTCGTTTAATATCCTCAAGGCGGCTGTGAAATGTCATAACGGTATGGCGAGTTTTTCAGAGGCTGGAGTTGAAAAGTCATGACTATTTAGAAAGATCTATTTAAAAAGCAGATTTGATATTGTCCCCCGAGTTTATTTTCTTTCTTATATTCAATACAACTGAGAGATAGATGATCGAGTCGAAGTGATAACATTATGTTTGGGTCAAGATCTAGTGCGTAACCCACAATACTTCGTATGACTCCTGAATGAGCGATGATAATGATTGGTCTTGAGTCTGAAGTTTCAAGGATTCTCTGTAGACTTTGAGTTACTCTTTGAACTAGCTGAACGAAAGATTCTCCATCCGGTGGTACATATTCAGCATGAAAAAATGCCCAATTATGTTCCTCAAGGGTTTCAAGACTTTTCCATGCATCTTCGTATGATAGTCCTTCCAATAATCCCAAATTTTGTTCTGCAAACGAACTATTAACCTCAAAAGAATTTGATGAAAACCCAAAGCGAGTCAAAAGAGAGAATGTTTTAGAGGCTCTTTCAAGTGGACTATGAATTACTGAAGAATTATTTGGAAGTATTTCGATTAGCTTTGATATAGTACGGCTACTCGGCGCAATTATTCCACAATCTTTTGTCGGGACAGTGTTGGCTAGTATATTTGGTTTGGCATGTCTTAGTAGATATATTTTTACTATTTTATGCATTTTGAAACCAGATTACAGCGAGGATAAGTAGACTTGTTTCTGTTGTTTGGCAGCAGGTTCCTAAAACATCGCCATTAATTCCACCAATTTTTTGTTGAGCCAGTTTGGTAATAAGTTTTGGAACTAAGTAAATTAAGGATATCCCGAGCAAAAAGAATACTATTCCATAGTATAAAAAAAATACCGAACAGATTGCTATACTTAAAATTATAATTGGTGTACTCGCTGGGCGCAATAAACTGGCGGAATTACTTTCAGAAATTGGCGATGCCAGTTTTCGAGCTAAAATCATAGATGTTCTGCCGCTACTGAATACGAAGATACAGGTGATTATAACTGCAAAGGAAGAGGTAAAAGATGCCAACAAACTTATTCTTAGAAAGTAAGACAATATTAAAGCAGAGGCTCCATATGCCCCTACTGTGCTGTCCTTCATAATTTTAATTTTATTTTCAACGGTTTTTCCACCACCAAACCCGTCTGCAAAATCTGCCAGACCGTCTTCGTGGAGCACTCCCGTTATAAGGGCGATAGAGGCAAGTCCGATGCAAGCAGCTGATATTGAGCTAAGACCTATATAAGTAAAGAACACGATTATTAAACTGACAATTATGCCGAGAAATATGCCTACAACTGGGAATGCCCATTGAGACAGCGATAAGTTTGGAGGAGCGTCGCTTAATTTCGACCAAGGTACCGGAATTCTGGTGAGAAGAATTACAGCTGCGAAAAAATCTAAAAGTACTCTGTACACCATAATAAAATCCTCATAGTTTACTAACTAGGGAAAGAAACGAGAAATAGAAATGTATACGCATTCAGAAGATTTTAAAACCCATCTAATTTTGGGAGGTGCTAAGTCTGGAAAGACTAGTTTTGCCGAAAAGTTGGCGATAGATTCTTTTAAAAAAACAGATAAACTTCCGATATATCTAGCTACTGCTCAGGCATTTGATAAAGATATGGAACAAAAAATTAATCTACATAGGAAGGAAAGAGCTAATAAATTTAAGACCCTTGAATATCCTTTTAATATTGCGGAACCCTTGCTAAAGGCTGGTAGTGATGACCTCATTCTTATCGATTGTTTAACACTTTTTGTATCCAATCTGTTGTGTAAGGATCATTTTGATGAAGAACAGATCGAATTATTTAAAGAGGCTATAACAATTACTAGGGCTAAGTTGATTATTGTCAGTAATGAAACCGGTTTGGGGATTATACCTAATAATAAGCTATCACGAAAATTTAGAGATGTTGCTGGAAAGCTAAATCAGGAAGTCGCCACTCTTGTTGAAAGAGTTACTTTAATTATAGCTGGTTTGCCACTAACGCTTAAGCCGAATTAGAAATTAATTTAAAATAGATACAACGAATTTGATATTTTAGAAAAATGGTCTGGTAACTTCATAATCTGATTAGCTAAGTTAAAGAGTTTAACCTGAATGGCATAGTTTTAAAATATTTTATTCGTTATTCAGTGATATGGGTGTAAATATTGCCACGGCTAAATAGTTTAAACTTTAGTTGCGACGGGTAATATTCGTCTTTAAAGATAAAACCGCAGCCAATTAATTGATTGCAGTAAGTAAGATTTAAAGCCTTTTTAAACAAAAAATTTCCCGAGCTTGAAAAAAAGATATTGGTGGAGCCAAGGGGGAGACCAGACATTTAAAGTCTCCTTCATTTTTATTCATAACAAAACTCCTTATTTTATTGACTAATATACACATCTGACATGACTTGTCAATCCACTTGTATACCTAAATGTGTACCTATTTTGTGTACCTAAATAGGGATATTTTCCTTGACTTTTAGGGTAAAATATGTAAAACTATAGGTATCAGAACAAAAAATATTCTCAAGTTCTGGTTGCACGACTGAAGCATGAGGCAACAGCGTAGCATTTACAGGCGACCCTCTACGTGGG
>MDTB01209367.1_pt1 | contig 22181 bp, 39 predicted proteins | sample 811161 | NCBI WGS metagenome assembly MDTB01 (sample SAMN05326650, study PRJNA326480) | marine metagenome | isolation source: seawater | place: Mediterranean Sea | collected 2009 | reverse complement strand
ATAAATTATCAAAAAATAATAACAAGTGCAGACTATATCAGCAATACAAATATGATGCTTAATGCCTTAGAATCTCATCTTAAGCAAGGAGCAACATTAACTGATGAACAAACAAAAACCATAGCAGATATATTGACATTGGTGCAAAGAAAAGATAAGAATGCTCTGCGAAAAGGAGAACGTCCGGAATTAAAGAGGCTTAAGCTTTTTGAATCAATACAGTACACAACTGCAGAATCTGTTGTTTATCTTTTTTCTTCAATAATTGTGGTTGTTTGTCTTGAGGAATATCTTTTTAGTCTAAATATAATAGGTGAAAAACAAATGGGAGATGCACTCAGCGATCTCGCTGGCCAACAGGCAGAAATAATACCATTTAGACCACCTAGAACACCTGCAGCGAGGTTACCACCACCTGCACAGCAAGATCAAGGAACAGGACTTGCTTTGACAGGCGAAAGTAAAGCTTACGAAAGAATACTAGAAGCCATAATTAAGCATAGTAAAAAATAAATACGTGTAAATTTGCACTCCTTAGTTTATAATATAAATTGTATAATATACAAAGGAGTTTTTATGCAATATCTCACACCTACCCTAACAAGAGAAGTTATAGGTCGCTTGCAAACATTTGAAAATGAACTAGTCGGTGTTTTCAATAAGTATGGCTATAATTTACGTGACAACTTAGGCAGAAGAAATCAGCTAGTGTCACAGGCACAAGAAAAAGAAGTTGCTCGATCTTTGCGCAAAATTTATGATAAGGTAATTGAAGATGGTGCACCTGGCAAACCTGATATCTACATTGTCGACATTGATAAAGAATTAGAATGTAAATTATCAAGCGGTACGGGTAAAAACAAAACGAAGTCATTCTGTCTACAAACAGACTGGGCAACCTTAAAAAAGAAAGGCAAACTTGACTACCTTTATATTTTAACAACACCTGACTTTTCTGGTTTTTGTGTCTTATTTTTTAGAGAACTAACCATTGATGATTTTCATCCACCTGCCAGCGGATCTCGCGGTAAAGCAAGAATGAATAAATCAAAGGCAATGAAAAAATGTGAAGTTTTGCACGGTAGGATTGTCAACATCAACAACATTACAAAGATGAAATATAAATTAAGACGAGATGTATTAGAAATTCAAAGAACAGCACGTTTTGCTGAATTACGGGAACGTCTAAGATTGACATCAAAGAATGCAAAGATAAAAAGAAAACAAATACTTAATACAATCCGTTCTGAAATTAAGCGATTTAGGAAATCAATTAAAAAATGGGATGACAAAATAAAAATGTGGGAACAAAAAGAAGACAGCTATTCATTTAAATTTGAGCCAATTCTATGAGTGTCATAGATCATAGCAAAGCAACACCATACACTTTTGTGTCAATAGAAATAATTGATGATATTAAATATGAAATAATGCACACGGTAACAAGAGGTCCAGCAGATTCGCGAATAATTAATTATGAGATTAGAAAAATTGACGGAGAAGAAATTGGAAGATGATAAGCTAAAGGCGCTAGAGAAGCTGATATCCGGAAGCCTGGCAGCAAGCGGAGAAAAAATAGAAAACATGTCAACGGATCAAATGATAGAAACTATATTAGGTTCTCAATGGGTCGAAGAAGAATTAAAAAATGCAGCAGCTCCTTATTATATGCTATCAAAGGAAGAAAACTATCACTGGTTGTTAGACATGAATTTAAGAACCTTTGTTAAAGTTCCTGCTGGCATTGAAGTAATACCAATAGATGCAGAAGGCGACAATAAAATGTTATGTATGATCGGCCATTCAGCTTTCTTAGTGCCAAACGAATTGATTAATTGTGTAGGCTGGAATTAGTATGTTGTATCGCGACCTTATTTTAGAGATACTTAAAGAGATAGAATCAAAAGATACCATAATTAAAGTTCGTGGTGTGAAAGGATATGGGGCAAGTCATCCCTATGTTGAAAAAGAAATAACACCTGGTTACGGTCAGGTTGATATCGAAACGAAAAAAGAAAAACCAAAGAAAAAAAGATTAGTAAAAGTGAGCAGAGCATTTAAAAAAGGAAGGTGAAAATTGGGCTCAGGTTATGTGCAAGATAATGATAAGATTAAAATGGTTGAAAAATATGCAAAGGAGTTTGGATTTACGAAAATAACGTGTAGTCCTGGTTCTACAACTTTTATCAGGATGAATGAAGAAAATAATGAAGGTTTCAATCCTTATTCTATTTTAACATATAGTCATGGTTTAGATTATGTAAAATTCTCCACAGGTAAAAACGTAGAAAAATTTAAAATTGGCGACTTATCGTTAGGAATATTAGAGTCAACTTGCGTACACAGGATAAAAAATGACAAAGTATAATGATGATTTTCAATCAAGGCACTTGTACACACAAAGTTGTGTATCAGAAGAAGGCCCTCACATCACTAGTTCTATTTATGTAGTGCGCTGGACTTACCCTGGCGCAACGCAATCAACAACAGCAAGATTACGTTTAACTTGTGTTTTTTATGAAAGTCCTGTTTTTAAACCAGCAGGTGGTTCGATTGAACGATGGACAGATAAAGGATGGGTCATCATTGACGAATATTGTGATGAAAATGGATTTTTTATATCAGAATCAGAATTTCGTGATAAGCTTCTTAAAATGTCACATGCTTTCATTATGGGTATACCTATTGAGATTGCTAGCTTATCAAACAAATCAAGCTCAATGCTTGCAAAAAGAAAAATGACAATACCTAAAAAGACAGTTCCTGTGACAAAAAAAGTCATAAAGGAGCAAGAAAAGAATATTACAAAAATAGATGAAGACGACGATGATGATATGTATCTATAAAATCAAGGAGAAGTTATGGGTGGTGTAGCAGGACATATGTCTCATCTGCATGAAGATTTAAATTTGTCATTTAATGATTTGATAAGCATAATCAATAAAGTAGCGCAAGCTGAAATTAAGCCAGTTGAAAAAGTTGACGGACAAAATATATTTCTCAGTGTAGATAGATTCGGACAGCCAAAAGCAGCAAGGAACGTAGGTGATATTAAAAAAGGAGGAATGACACCGGCAGATTACGCAAAAAAATGGGAAGGTCATCCCGCTGAAAATGCATTCATGAACGGTTTTAAAGCAATTACTCTCGCCTTGAATAGCATGTCCGTTGAAGAAAAAATTGCCATATTTGGTGGAGGCAACAGATATGTCAATATGGAAATAATGTATCCAGCAAATCCTAATATAATAAATTATGGTGCGTCTTATGTTGTTGTGCATGAATTACAAACATTTGAGAAAACAGGTACTAGAGTTGTAACAGGTGACGAAGCGCAGGCATTTGAATTTTTAAAACAAAAAGTCAATGCTGCAGAAATTGCTATTGACAATGAAACTTGGAAAGTTTACGGGCCACAAGTAATACCGCTTAATAATATTGCAAATTCGGTCCCACATCAAAACGCAATTGCAAAGATAACAGAGATAGCAGACTCCGCCGGAGGCACAAATAGTACAATCGGAGACTATTCAAAAATAATTTTTTCAGAAATGTGCAAGGCAGCCGGCTTAGATGAAGTCACTATCGACGGCTTAATTGATATTGCTTACGGAGACCATGACAAAGCAGCGAGATCTTTAAAGCTTAAGGAATTAAAAAAAAGCGCGCCATCTCATGCAAAAATCATTTCCTCTTTTGGGACAAAAGTAAATTCAAAAAAAGTTATTTTAAGTTCACTAACTTCTTTAGAAAGAATTATTAGTGATTTTGCAATTGCAGTACTTAGAGGTGTAAAAAGTTTCTTTGCTGTTGATCATGACAAAGCAGTTAGCGAAATGCGTGCTGAATTAGAATTAAGTATACAACAATTGCAAAGTGTTGCAGAAGCAGGCGACGAAAAAATGGCTGGCCTACTTGAAAAACAATTAGAAAAATTGGCCAATATTGAAAATGTTGCTTCATCTCTTGAGGGCATAGTTTTTGAAGTTAATGGCAAAATATATAAAATGACCGGCGCTTTTGCAATGGTAAATCAGCTAATAGGCAGAGCAAGACGGCTACCAAAGGCAGCCGTCAAAGAATCTATATTACGAAAATTTATTAGAAAAGTTTTAAAAGGTTTTACTTTTTGAGCTGTCTACGTAAAGACTCTCTTATCATTCTTCTGATTTTATCTTCATTTGTCATCATTTCTTTTGCATCACTGGCAATATCAGAACCTTTGTCATAAAGAGAACCAAAACCTTTTTGGATTTTTTCAGCAGCTGCATCAAATCCTGTCTTTTTTCCTGTTGTTTTTGTTCGCTTAAAACCTTTGTCTAAAACACCAGGATCGACACTAGGATCATCTTGTTCAATGAAAATAATTGTACCACCTTTTTTAAAGTAAAGCTCAGGATCTTCTTTTTTATAACCTTTTAATTTATCAGGTACTTTTTCTGCATCAAATGTATCAGCACCAAACACAGTGACGCCACTTCGCAACATGAATGTAGTCATATTTTGACCTACTGCATTTGGGTCGTATGAAACCTTTTTGTCTTCTAAAAAACGATGCAATTTTTTATGTAATTGCTTTGCCTGACGACCGCTCATGTGTTGATAAACTTCTTCAGGTTCGTCTTTTGGCTTGAATTTACCACCAAACAAACCCTTAGCAGGCTTTACAAAATCAACAATCATTGCTAAGTCACCATCATAATCAATTAGCGCAGTTACTGCGGCAACACCCCGCGATTTGAGTTGCAGATGTTTTTCAACAAAGTTCCTTAATTTTTTTGGGTTAGCTTTTGCCATTACAATTCTCCTTTAATAATCTTAGATTTAATAATTTTTCTCAACAGTTCATCAGAAATATTTTTATTTTCTGCAAGCATAGATCCTTCTGGTTGGTCAAAAGGAATAAAAAGCGCAGCTGATTTTGTAAAAACTTCTAAAGGGTCTGCAAAATTGTAACCCGCTAATTTTGATTTTCCTATTTTTTCTTTTATTTTGTCGATATCAATCATGTGTGCATTCCCGCCAAAAAATTTTACTTTGGCAGCGTCTGTTGTTACATATTGATCAATATCTTTCCCAGATAATATAGCATAAGATATTTTATCTTTTGATCGTCCTAAATATTTTCTAACTTGCTTGTATATTTTTCCTTTTCCCCTGAATAATCCTCTTCTCATAAAAGCTCTAAATTTTGAAGAATAGTCAGCAGGATCTCCTGTTGTTAAGGCTTGTAATATTTTCGGTTGTGTTGCAAGAAAATCAATCAAAACACCGTCAACTGATTCACCTTCTGCTTCTAAAGTAACAGTGAGCGCCATACCTACAAGCGGCGGATTATATTTAGTCATCCTTAATATGGACTCAATTTTCTTTTTAATGGCGTCAGCTTTTGACATATTTTTACCTCGTTGTAAAACATTATAAGTATAATTATCTTTTCGTAAGGTAAATTACTAAGAAAATTATTTCTTAAAATGACTCATTGCACATGGCCAAAGATCTTTTGCGATATCACGACAAGCTTCAGCAACACGCCTTATTTCCCATTGAGCGTGCTCATCAATACGTAAATCTAAAAATTTAACAAGATTGTTCAGGTTGCAAGTGCCATAATACTCAGTGTAAAGGTTTTGCGGTAGTACTCCACGTGCTTGCTCTCTACAGACTCCTGCCTTGATAAGGTTATTGTAAGTATCAAGTGATGCTTGATGGTGTATCGTAATTATGTCGCTACACGTAGTGCCACAACTAGAATCTGATAAATCTGGAAAAACTATTGGGTTAATTTGATCTTCGTCATTTGATGCCTGGCGATCAGATTTATGTTGGGTACGAAATGTTTTAGGTTCATAAAATCTTAAATTTTCATCAGTATATCGACGACTAATCTCATTGTACGACCAAGTCCGATGACGGTGATGCTGAGACCTGACATAAAGAGGCACGCAAAAACGAAACGTAATAACATTATGCTCAAGCGTGCTAGTGTGTCTATTGGTAATAAGGTATTTAATAAGTTTTTTATCCCGACCATCTATTTTATCCTTTTGTTTTCCGAAAGATACGCGCGCAGCATTAACTATTGTAAGGTCGTCACCCATGTGTTGTACATATTCTACTGAACCGATATTGTCATCATATAAGTAAATTTTTTTCATTTGATATCTCTTTAATGTTTAATATTTTATACATTGTGGGGTAGTTTTGTATAATATTGAAAACAAATTCAATGGAGAGGAATGGTAAATATAAAGTTAAAACCGGGCGAAGATTTTTTTAAAGCGTTTAGGAGGTTCAAGCGCGCAGTTGAGAACGAAGGAATTATGAGAGAACTCAAAAAAAGACAAGCCTATTTAAAACCTTCAGCGCGGAAAAAAGAAAAAAGAAAACTGGCTGCTAAAAGAAGAAGAAAGGCAGAGATTCGTGAAAGAAAAAAACAGACAAGATAGAATATAACTTTAACATAATTTATAAGGCCTCGATGAGGCCTTTCTTGTTTTTAGCGCATACTTATCATTAGGGAAACTAATAAAGGCAGGTTCATGCGACTAACAAGAAGAAAATTTAAATTACTTTTAGAAAAATATCTTTTTGAACAAGAAGAAGAAGAAGAAGCAGATCTTGAGGGTGAAGAAGAAGCCACTGGCGAGGAAGGTGAAGAAACACCTGACGAAGAACCAGAGGAAGCCACTGATGAACCTGCTAAAGATGATAATTTAGAACTAAGTCCCATAAAAGTCGCAGTTCGTGATGCAAGTGGAAGATTAAAGGGTCATGTTAATATAACAAATCCAGATAAAAAACAAATAATTGCTGACATTGAACGAGGTGATAGGAAAGTAAGAATTGACAACCCCAAAGATTATCAGTATGTCTTGCCTGGCGCTTTGAATATTGCCCAGCAAACATCTCCAAAAGATAATTTGGAAGCCAGGAGATTGATTAACAGTTGGATCAATGCAACACTAAGTACAGGAAACATAAAAGACCCAGGAATTAAAACTAACGTTGATTCTAGGAAACTTTTAGATTTGTTTGATAAAACTTTTGGCGAAGAATGAAAAAATTGTCGATGTATGATATGGCAATGAAAAATATTAGGTTGGAGCAGCGATCTTATTATCCTGCTGATGTAAAGGAAGGTGATATTGTGACAGTTATTGGACCATGGGTCAAAGGTCAAGACTATCAAGGCTTAGTGGTTGAAGTTTCAAATGAATATATGATCCTTTATCACAATGACAAAAGAAGGAAAATTACTTGGCCAAGGCGTGTAAAGTGCAATATAATTAAGTTATAATAAAAACAAAAAGGTAAAAAACATGCCAAAAAAAAGAACAAAAAAAACAATCAATAAAAAGTTATTTGAAGACATTACAAAAGCAGAACCTAAAGATTTCTGCTATTTTATTGATAGTTTTAAGAAAATATGGCAAGGCGAAATACAAAAAGTTTTCAAAGAAGAAAATCAGTTATTATTTCAAATTATGGAACAGAAAGAATCTAAATATTACATAGTGCCTGCCTCCAGGTGCTCATTCAGTGAAAAAAGAATTAAGGAGATAAAAAGTGGAAAATGAGAAAAATTGGGAAAAAGATTTTAATTGGTTCGATCAAGAGCATTATCAATTTGATGAAATGGCAGCAAGATCAAGGGAAGCTTTATTGAATGCTTTTCATGAAATTACTTTGAAAGTATATCCTAATAAAATGTTTGGTACAGTACTAAAAGATATCAGGCAAGAAGGAAAAGAGTGGAAAGCAACTGTGAAGCGATTTAAAACAAAAGAACTGTGTGTGAAACATTGTCATTTTCCATCAACTTACGCAAGGACTGGTGTGTTACTATGAGATGAAGCTTTTATACAAAGCAGGAGATCTCATAAAAATACGTGACTCTGACTCAAAAACAGTCATGATAGGCATTGTGCTTAATATTGACTGGGGTTGGTCAGATCTTTTTGCGCCGAACAATAGAAACAATTTAAAAATAGGATTAATTAAGATGTTAAGTAAGGGAAAAATCAGATCAGCTACAACAATGGATATTATAGAAATTGTGAGTAAGCTATGAACAAACAAATCATATACAAAATCGTTGATGAAAACAATAATTACGTTAAAGATACAGCAGGAAACGATGTCTATGGCCTGACAAAACCATGGGCAGAATTTTTAATTGAAACATATAATCGTCATTACAACATGAAAGTAAGGATTAAAGTTGAAAAAAGAGAAAGTGAATCATCCCGAGCATTATAATGTAGGAAAGATTGAAGTAATTGATGCTATTGAAGAATGGAACATGGGTTTTTGTGATGGAAACGTAATCAAGTATGTTGCACGTCACAAGCACAAAGATAAGCCACTAGAAGATCTTAAAAAGGCAAAGTGGTACTTAGAAAGACTAATACAACAATACGAACAGGAAAATAATTTTGAAAGCAATAATAAATGAACCTCATTTTTATTATAAAGATCTAGTATTAGAAATAACAGACGACATATTAGAAAATTTATCTTTAAGTATAAACTACGATCAAAGACAATATTATTGGCCTTATGATATGAAAATAGATGATGAAGAAGAATATTTAAATTTTACTTATAATGTGGATAGATATTCAAATCAATCTTTTTCTAAGGATGATATATTTGCAACTAGTGGACTAGATGAATGTTGCTTGCCTCATGTTAAAATGAACATGATAATTAGAAAAAACAAGTGGATGAAAAAACACACTTACAAATATGCAGGAATTGCTAATGTTGTTGCACATGAACTACATCACCTAACTCAAGATTTTGATTTAGTTGATTATAAACCAGGCGAAAAATTAATTGATTATTTTTTAAACCCAATTGAAATTGAAGCCTTTCACATTGGCTTTAGAGCTGAAGCTGATCTTTCTGGTAAATCAATTGAACGCTGCATTAGATTGTATTTAGATAATTATTTAAATGACAATAGAATTAACAAGAAAGAATATGAAAGTATTTTTGTAAAATGGCTTAATCCTGCTATAAAATTATTAAAAGGAGTAAGTAATGAAAGTTGATAATTTGCAAGTAGGTAACATTTACGTAGCTAATAAAAAAATAGAAGTATTAAAAAGTCCAATATTTAAACATCATATAAGGTGGGTTAAGTTAGATAAATGCCCTGAAGAACGGCTCTCAACATATAAAAATTTACCTTACGGTGTAGAACATCATGCATTGTGGTGTCACCCACACACTACACTTGATTTTGGCATAAAAACATTTATGTACTTAGGGTGGACAAGAGATAAATGGAGTTTATCTTTTGCAAGAAATAAAATATATAAACATCACTGGTTTCTTTTTGACGGAAAGAAAGTAATATTGAATAATTATTGCATGCGATATCTTCAAAGTGTGGAGGAATAGATGAACAAATGGAAAGAAGTAGGTCGTTGGAAAGTAGGAACTCCCGATGGTCATAGCGAAGAATTAATACTTGAGAGGTCAAAAGACAATGGTTATCGACTTAAAAATGATTTTGGCAATGTTGACATTGAAATGGATGAATCTTCTGCAGCAGAATTTTTTAAAAAAGCATTAAAGTGTATCGATAATTCTGTAATTAATGATATTAATGATTGGCTAGATGACACTGATCTTTTTGGTGATGAAGATACAGATTGTGATGGTGACGATTGGGGGACAGATTAATGGCAAATTTAACAACAGCAAAAGCAATAACTTTTTTAGACATTGAAACAACACATTTAGATCCGAAAAAAAGTGCAATCTTATCGATAAGCATTGTAACAGATTGGGATAACGGACAACAAGATGTATGGACAACTAAAATAAGGCCGGCCGATATTGAGATAGAATATGCATCTCCAGAGGCTTTAAGGGTATGCAAATACGATTTTGAGGAATGGATGGATGCACCTCCTTTAAGCGAAGTTGCAGATAAAATAATTAAAAAAATTAAGTATGGTCCGTTAGTTGCACACAATATTCAATTCGATATATCACACTTAAAGGCAGTGTTAACGCGTTATGGCTATAAGGATGTAAGGTTTGGTTATCCTTTGATTGATACCTGTGCATTAGCATATCTCTTCTTACCAACTGAGCGGCAAAATATGACAGCGCTTCGAGAGCATTTTAATATTACAAAAGAAGGCGAACATACTGCGGAAAAAGACGTACTCGACTGCAGAGAAATATTTTACAAAATCATTGGGAGCCTAAATGATCAAAAAATTAACAGCTGAAACTTTTGCTGAAATTGCTTCGAATGGATTGCCTGTTGACCTTAACAATAGAGATGTGACAGAATATCTTGATGACCTTAAATTCTTTATTGCTTCTCTCAGTAATAGTATGTGGGTATCTGATGAAACATATTCGGCATGTACAATATCTTATAACGACGAACCTGTTTTATCTGTTGTTTACAATGAAGGTAAGTCACAATTTGTTTTAGCTAATGCATCTTTAGATGAATATGATTACAAACTAAGCGTAGGCGTAATTATCAACACAGTTTACATGCACTCAGTTGCTTGGCATGCGATCAACAATAATGGAGGGATAATTGAAAATAAAATTCCCGAAAGGCTCGAGCCATGGCCTATACAGTAAAGAGAAACAGGGCAAAGAAAAAAGATGGGTACCTTACAATGATGACGAATCTGTTGAAGTTGAAGTTGAAGTAGACATTGAAAAAGAAAAGTTATATAAAACGCTGACTGTTTTTTATGACAAAGATGCCTGTTTGCTTTTTTGTGTTGATGAAAAAAGTACAATTGATAAATGCGTGTAAACTTATAAATAGTGTTTTATAATACCATTACAAGGAGAAAACATGAAAATTTTTACAAACAGAATTGTTAAGCCAGATGAAATATACGATGATTTAGTTGTATTATTAGATCAGTCTATTATAAAATATTTCATGGAGCGTTGCAATGCAATAATATCAGGAGGTCTTGCAGAGAAAATATATAAAAAACAAAGTTTAGGTGACTATCTATGTAGCGCTGATTATAACGGCGATATTGATCTTTATTTTAAAAATGATGAAGACTATCAAAAAGCAGTTGAATTTGCAAAGAAACTTAACTTTGAAGAAGATTTTTCTATCGGTATACCTTTTGGGGAAGACGAACGCTATGATAAAAGAGGTATACTCAAGAAACAACCACTAATAGTGAATGCGGAATTATCATGTACAAACATTAGTTTTCAAGGATACATATTGCTTCCAAAAAAATGGGGTCCTTATAGGGCAAAATTTCAATTAGTTGGCGGTGAGTTCTTTGGAAAACCATCAGAATTTTTGTTATCATATGACTTTTCAAATTTACAAAGAGCATATTTTTATAATGCAGGCTTGCTTGTAGTTTGCGAATCAAAAAGATGCAAAGAATTAAACGAAAGTAAACTACTTGAATTGCGGCATTCACAGTCTCCTATGATGATGAATAGGATCTACAAGTACTTGAAGCATAGAGGTTATGAAGGTATTACAAAGTCATCGTACAGACACATTACAGACTGGCTAATAAAAGCTCGTAATGGCGCATTTAAAGAAAAAATTCAAGGCATACAATTATACCAAGATGCTTTAAGTTGTGGCTCTGTCGAAGCGCTGATAAAGGATGGTACAATACAAACCGATGATTTAATATTACTAATAGGAAAAATAATTAAAACACACCAATACAAACGTGGTTATAGCTATTACACTGTTACTGAGGATGTTGCAATGGAAGAACTTAAGTCAAGGAGTAGCCAATGAAAATAGAACGAAAAGAAGTAAACCTAAATGGCCCGTATCATAAAAAATATAACATGCGCCTAGAAAAACTAGAAATAAAGAGTGGAACTTATTATACACTCTACAAGAATGGGACGTCGATTCTAAAACTTGATCAAAAAGATTTGGTGAAGTTAAAATTATTACTCGGTTCCCTTTAGGAGGAGATGAAAAAATGTTGTTACTTTGTACTGTCTTATTGTTTTGCATATTTTGTGTTGCGCTCAGAATCAATCAAATTGTAGTATCAAATTACGAAGAACGCATTCGTAGAAAACAAGCACTACAAAGCATCAACGAATTAATAATTGAAAATTATATGGAGGCAGAAAAGCTACAAGTTGAATATGATCAACTTGATGATTTAACGCCGCAGGGCGATTTACCTCCTGACTCGAACGTAATATCTTTCTTGAAAGAAAAAAATTCTAGAAAATATAGAAAATAATTTTTGTAAAGCTTAACCAACTAACAGTAAAATAAAACATAATTAAAAAAGGAGAAAAAATGACAACACTCATTCTAATGTCAAAAAAACAAGATCAAACTTTCAATATGGATACAGGACTTTACACAACACCTGGATGGACTCTTTCTGAAAAGAAGCTATCTAAATTAGTTGGTAATAAAGTTGCATTAACAATTGCATCAAATGAGAAAAGTTATCTTGGTGGCACTATTGTTGGATTTGTTCCAGCAAAAAGAACATCAAAAAATAAAAAACGTTTTGATGTTGTATTTAAACCTGAGTCAAAATTCGTAAATAGTAAAGTAACACGCGCTGTTGAATTCTCAGGTAATCCAGTACAATACTTGTAAAAAATGACATTTTTGAGGTGAGGGGAGATGCAGACTCAGCGACAAGGTATTTCAGGCAGAAGATCTCACTCCCTCACCTCTCTTTTTATTTTGCTCGAATGGTGGAATAGGTAGACACATTGGACTTAAAATCCAATGACCGTTAGGTCGTGAGGGTTCAAGTCCCTCTTCGAGTATTTTTTATTTAAGTTACATGCCTCCACTGATAATTATATCAGTGGAGGTTTTTTATGCGTGTAAGTAGAAGAAAACTAAAAAGAATAATAGAACAAGAGCAAAAAAAATTATCTTCTGATGAAATAGAAGCGGCAAAGAAAAAAATTAGCGATGAAGGTGGTGCTTTAGGATTAGATGATTTGATTAAAACAGTTGAAGAAGAAGACCCGGATAAAGATTATAAAGATAAAGGAGAGGTATTAGATCGATTAAGCGCTAGTATAGAAAATTTTAATGTTCATGTCGATGGAGATGCCTATACAAATGAACCCGCAGAGAAGGCTGATATAAGATTATCAGAGGGACTTCGTTATCATTCTGTTAACAACATACCAATTATTGAGTGTATATATAGGCCTGGTTCAAAAGCCTTTATGATGTTAATCAGAGAAGCAAGAGCTCTATATGAGGCAGGTGAATTATCAATTCATCAAGAAGATTTAGAGTTGATAGAGTCAGATTTAGGTAAGTGGGGCATGTATCAAGGACATCGAGTTCCGCTTGATTTTCCAATGCTTGAAGATGTAGATTTACATGAGGCAAAGTATAAAGGAAGAGAAGTAAAGCTTGGTGCAAAAGGTGCACAACGCGCAGGTGGCGGGAAAGCGTACGTTTATGTTCGTGACCCAAAAACAAAAAAAATTAAACGTGTAAAATTCGGATCTACATTGCCTGATGCAATGGGAGATAGCAAAGCACACAAAAAAAGAAGAAAGTCCTTTGGGTTACGTCATCGTTGTGCTGATAAAAAAGACAAAACAAAACCCGGATATTGGGCATGCCGTGCAACAAAAATGTTTGGAAGAAGTATTCCTGGTTGGTGGTAGAGTGAAAATAACAGAACAACAGCTTAGATCTATTATTCGAGAATCATTGAATCCGACAAGTGTGCTTTTTGTGTTTGATTTTGATGACACGTTGGCACACACAGATTCTGTCGTGTTGTTAGTGCGTAATGGTGAACAATACATTCTTGATTCACACTCATTTGCTAATTATGTATATCAACCTGGTGATAAGTTAGATTTCACAGATTTTCAACGTGTCAATGCAGAGTTAATAGCACAAACAATGTTAATATTAAATAACGCTATTATGCAAGGTCAAGATGTTGTTGTAATCACTGCACGGCCACCGGGTGCAGCACCAGGAATAAAACAATTCTTCTTGCAAAACGGTATCGAACCTCCGCCAATATACACAACATCAGGATCTGCTAATAAAATACCTGTCTTACATAAGCTGCTGCAGGCAAAAAATTATCGACGCGTGATAGTATATGAAGACTGCATGGACAACATTAACGCTCTCAAACCTGTTGCAGAAAATTTAGGAATACAATACCACGCAATTTGTATTACATCTAATACACAAATGAAAAAAATATACGAAACGATTAAAAAAATTGGCAACAAGTATGTCGTATACCCTAAGAAAGGTGGAAAAAGACTTGGTACACACACTACTGAAAAAGCAGCAAAGAAACAATTAGCTGCTATTGAAATTAGCAAATCTAAAAAAGAAAGAAACGACATAGACGAATTTAAAAAATACAAAGGTAAAGGAACAAATCCTTGCTGGTCGGGATATCGACCTGGCGGTAAAGATGGGAAGCCAAAAACAAAAATAGGAAAGTCTGGAAAAAGAGTAGCAAATTGTCAAAAAATTAATGAAGCGGATCCTAAAGTAGGAACAGGTAAAAAACCAAAAGGATCAGGACGCAGATTGTACACTGATGAAAACCCCAAAGACACTGTATCAGTCAAGTTTAGTTCAGCATCAGCGATACAAAAAACTTTATCTAAGAAAAGTTTTAAAAGTAAAAGTCACAATAGGCAAAGTCAAATAATTAATCTTATACACCAAAGAGCACGTGCTGCTTATCAAAATGCAAAGGATCCTAAAGTTAAAGCACGACTTAAGCGTGCATTTGAATATGCAAAAAAAAGAAAGGAAGCCAGTAAAAGAAAAACGCAAAGAATGAGGAAAAAGAAATGATATATCAGAGTTTGCCGTATACAAATGTTTGGGTTAAAAAAAGTTTCTTGACCGGACCTAAAAATTTCAAATGGGGTAAGGATGAAATGGTACCGGCAGTTTTGGTCGGAATTAAATCTGTCTTTAATTGTGCACCGCTATACGAAATATACATCCCAGACTACGGTGCATGTTATGATAAAACATTACAGTGTGCTATTTTCAACAAGCCTGAATCACCTGACAAAGAAATTAGGCTGCCTGATGTTGCCTGGTGGGATTGTATTTCACCAGAGATACAGGTCTATGAAAAGAGAATGTTTCGAAATGTTTATGTGAAAATGCAGAATAAAAAGAAGCATTGGTTTGAAGGAACTTATTTGTGGACAGTAGATTTCGTTGCACCTCATTCAAATTCAGGTATTGATCTAAGCGAGGCACAACTTTGGTCAGAGCATAAACAAAAAAACTTCTTTTTCGACAATGAGACAGGTGTTCTAGTTTGCGGTCCTAATAATAAAATGAGATATATATGTGAAAGTTTATGCCCACCTGAATTGAAGCGACCGTTTTTTAAGGTGTTCGAGGGTAGTGATTGGTCACATCAAGACAATACCTTATTTTATGGCAATGCTGGTAATGATTTTGATTATGAAGGCCAAAAAGCAGTTGATGTTAAAAGTAAAAAAAATCCATTAAAGAGTTGATATGTCACATAACATGCTGAAAGAATGTGTTGTAGGCTGCAAAGCCATGAAAGGCGGTTTTTTAGTTGCAAAAAATCGTGATAGAACATATGGCGCAACAGTTGCAGTTATTCATCATGTTGACGATAATCGTGAATTTATAATCATGTTTGACAAAGATACAAATTACATGGAAGGTTTAAATGTCAAAACAGGTATAGGCATTTTAAATGTAGCAGTTGAAAATTCTTTAGACAATGGTAAGAATCCTTCTGAGGAAGGGAAAAGAATATTTAAGGCATTGATTAAATCCAAAACTCCAAAACAAGCGATTAAAATGCTCATAACCAAAGGCAATGAAGTATATGGCAATACTTTAATCTTTAACAATGATGAAGCTTACATGCTTGAATCGACAAAAGAACACAAGCCTAGAGTAGAGATATATAAAGATAGAGAACACCCAATTGTGCGTACGAATCACACTGAGCTTATAAAAAATGGTGGTTACACACCTGACATTGGTGTTGATTACATTTCTTCAAAAACAAGACAGGCAACCTCTGAAGCAATTTTTTCGCATATGAATTCAGCAGAAGAAATACTTGATGCACTGAATTATAAGCTTTTTGGTTCACACAGTACATATGATACCAATAGAGATACATCAGCTTACGGGACATGCTCACAAATTGCTATTGATACAAAGAGTAACAATGTTTATTTTAGAAATATCCCCGGGCGAGGTAAATTCATGGGAGTCATTAAAACAGGAAATGGTAAAAAACCAGTAGGTAAAGTCAAAATTTTAGACTACAATGAAGCAGTCGAAATACCTTTTGTATCTTGGTCTGCTAGCACTAAAGATAAAAGTGAATTAAGTGAAAAATTAGACCTTGTGAGATTACTTAATCCGGATGATAAGTACAATGAAACAGAAGGATTATCAGATGTTGAAATTGCCAATTTAAAAGAAAAAGACCTTAAAACAAATTTAGATTATTACATAGATAGAGAAAATGAAATAATAAAAAAACTGGTATCTGTTGAAGATCTATACAGGAATAAAGATTCATCATTAATGCACCTCTTAGGCGATCGAGATGCAGATGAAGAGCATGCTCATTTATCTAAGACGCTGCATGATTTTGAAAATTCAACAATGGACCTATACAGGCTGCAGTCTAAACTTAAGTCTCAAAATAAAATTGATGAATCATTAGATTTAAAACTTTGGCATAAGATAGCCGGGTTACAAAAAAAGTAAGGTGTGCTGGCGTGAATGTTTTAACAATAGACATAGATTACGCATTTAGTCCCTCAATATCCATTTATGACGATTATGTTATTGGATCAAGAATAAGCTTTGAATCTCAAAAATCTATATTGAATGAGGAAAAATTACCAGAGCCTAAATTAAATATTGAAAAATTTAATGACATAAAGAAGGTTTTGAATTATGCACGACCGAATGCTCCTGTAATATCAATAGAGCATCATCACGAGATATTAGATTACATTCCAAAAAAAATAAAAGTATCGCTGCAAAATATTGACCATCACCATGATATATTTTATCCTGACTGGCATGATCTAGATCAATTAGATGAAGGCAATTGGGTATATCATTTGAGTAAAACAAATCAGTTGGAAAAATACACATGGTTTAAGAACAATGATTCGGAGCCTTTTTGCAATTGCATCGATCTTAATTTTGATTTTAGTCAGTATTTAGAAATAAAAGAAAAATATATATTGATGCCTGACATCATTATTCTTTGTAGTTCTCCACATTGGACTTATGATGTAGACAACTTACTTATTGAAGAGTTATTGAGGTAATTAAATGAAAACACGCAGATATAAGCTTGATTTTTCTGGCAATGGTCAAGAATTTTCATGCAAAGAAATATTACACGAAACACAAAGCATGTTTCAAAAGATAGAAATTTCAGATCTAGATCTGTTAGGTAGAGTTTTAGTGCTTGATGACATCATTCAGTTATCAGAATTAGATTGCGATATTTATCATGAAAGCTTTGCACACATACCAATGTCTTACATTGAAGAACCTGATCGCGTTTTGATTTTAGGAGGCGGTGACGGAATACTTGCAAAAGAATTACTTAAGTATAGTAATGTGTGCATAGACCTCGTAGACATTGATCCTATTGTTTTAGACTTGAGCTCAAAGTACTTGAAGCAATTAAATAATGATTCCTTGAACAACTCTCGCGTCAAAGTATTTAATCTAGACGCACTTACATTTTGTAACAATGTAGAATTAGAAACATACGATGCAATCTTTGGTGATATTACAGATCCGCATCCTAACTCACCATCTGCATCACTATTATCAGATCAAGCACTTGAAACGTACAAAAGCATATTAAAAAAAGACGGAGTAATTGCTATACAAACAGATAATATACAAATAGCACCAGGCCACATATCGACAATAAGCAGCAAACTCAAAAAACATTTTAAGAATGAAAATAACTTTTCTATAGCATCTATTACTTTAGGTGGCGTATTTTCTTTTGTTTGTGTCACTGATAGTCCCATCAAAAGAAAACCTATTGGTGTACCAACCAATTGGCTTGATGAAGAAAAAGTGAAAACAAATTTTTCTTTGCATAATTATATAAAAATGGGGCAATAATGGATAAATTCGTTTATAATGGTCGTCATTTAATGATCGATGCACTGACTAAGAATTCTGACAAATTGTGTAAGCCAGAAGCAGCAATTGATTTTTTAGAGTCTGTTGTTGAAAAAATTGACATGACAATGATTTTACCACCAGTGACGGTTAAATTTCCTCATGCAACCTGTGAAATGTCAAAAATACTTGATAACTTAAAAAACGAAGGCTTAGAAAATTCTAAGACAGCAAAACAAATTGAAAATAATTTAGCAAACAGAAAAGAAGAATCATACGGTTTTTCCACATTTGTAATGATAGCAGAATCTCATTTGAGCATCCACACTTTTCCTGAGCTTAATTATATTTCTTTTGATTGTTATTCTTGCAAATATTTTGACACAGACTTGGTGGAAAAATTATTAAAAGATTATTTTGATGTGACAATATTGAATGCGCAGACAACAAAACGTCTTGTTCCGAAAAGTAAAGGATCTTCATGAAAATAACACAAAAACAATTAAGAAGATTAATTCATGCTGTGGTTAGACGTGAATCAAAACGCATTCATGAAAAAGCCAAACCGGTCGACTACAAGAAAGCGTATAAAAAATACCACAGTTCGCCTAAAGCAAAAAAACAAAGAGCAAAAAGAAATAAAATAGGTAGATTATTAAAAAAATTATTAAAGGACCGGGGAATGGAAATACCTGCAGGCTATGAAATAGATCATATCGTACCGCTAGACGCAGGAGGTACTAACGATTTAAGTAACATTAGGCTGGTCCCTCGCGGATACAACAGGCGAAGAGGTCAAGAAATAACGACAAAAAAAAGAAAAAGAAACGGAACATATAAGAAAGGTGAATCATGACAAAACCATATTGTGATTTTAAATTAAGTGAAAATACAGTTCTTAGAGAATTTGATAAATCAGTTGATTCTTTAGAGATGGTGTGGCACAGAGATAGAGTTGATCGAATCATTACAATTAGAGAAGGTACAGGTTGGAAATTCCAAAGAGATAACGAATTACCTGAGCTGCTAAAAGAAGGTGATACAATATTCATTCCTGCTGGTCAATGGCATAAGATACATAAGGGTCAAACAAATCTTGTAATGATCATTAATGAAAAAAAGAAAAGAAGTAAAAAGAAAGCAGACGGTTCAAGAAGTGTACGAATGGGCGCTGATAAAAATTCTAACGTAACAAAAATGGACTTTTTACCTGATGCAGTGCTTAAGAAAATTGCTAAAGAAAAGAATATGGATGAAAAATCTGGACCCAAGCCTAATAAATATCAAAAGAAAAAATACAAGGCTCGAGGAAAAAGAGGCCGTGACATGGCAAAAGCTAGCGAGCTCTATAAGAAAAACCCGAACGATCCAAGGATATATAAACTACGAGCAGACAGTGAAGAAAAAGAAAGAAAAAAGCCTGGCTATAAAACTAGAAAAAGGAGCGACAGCATGAAAGAAAATTTTAAATTAACAAGGGCACAATTAAGAAGTCTCATAATGGAGACGTTAGAAGAGGAAATGCTTGATTCAATGCCGGAAGAAGACGATGCAAACATGAATGAAAAATTAAGTGCAGCAACAAAAGCAACGCTTAAGAAAAAAGCAGAAAAAAGAGGATTGACACCAAGTTCAGTCTATGCTGAATACCGAAAAGGTTTGGCAGCTTGGGCATCATCTGGTTCTAGAAAAGGTATGACACAGCACCAGTGGGCCCATGCCCGTGTTAATTCAGCAAACCCATCAAAATCATGGGCAGTTGTTAAAAAAGCAAAAAAGAAAAAGAAGAAGAAGTAAATGCGTGCATACCTTTCATTTTTATGATATAATAAAAATAAAAAGGAGTAAGCTTTGCCTACAAGATTCGGATATGCATGTCTAAACATGACACTACAAAAACAAAAGCCACGCATCACATGCAACAGAGGCATGATTAAAAGGACATTTAAAGCGAAAGGTGTAGAATATGCATCTCAACTGGCATTACAAAACGTTAAGGATTTACTTGAAATACTAAAATGGAATGCTGTGCATGGTATTAAAGTATTTCGTATAACGTCTTGCTTGTTTCCGTGGGCCAGCGAATATCAATTAGAACAATTACCTGATTTTGATTTGATTGGTAGGTATCTTAAAATGTGCGGTAAGTTTGCACGACAAAATGGCCAAAGGTTGTCATTTCATCCGGGCCCTTTTAATATTATGTCTTCACCGCACCCACATGTTGTCGATAATGCATATATTGATCTTAATCTTCATGGTAAAATCTTTGACCTAATGGGCATGCCAAGAAACCATTGGAGTAAAATCAATATTCATATTGGTGGTGCATACGGTGATCGAGCAGCAGCACTTGATAGATTCTGCAAAAACTTTGAAGGCTTGGATGAATCTGTACAAAAACGATTAACAATTGAAAACGATGACAGGAAGAATTTGTATTCCACAAAAATGCTGTATGATTCTATTTACAACAGGCACAAAATACCAATCGTGTTTGATTCTCATCATTTCCAGTGTGGTCCTCAAGATACAGACTATGAAACAGCTTTCCTGATGGCAGTTGATTCATGGCCTGATGGGATAAGACCACAATGTCATCATTCAAACAGTAAGAGAAAATATGAAGATGAAAAAGCTAGAGAAAATGCACACAGCAGCTGGTATTATGAACCTTTTGATGATTGCGGTTTTGATGTTGATGTTACACTTGAATGCAAAGCAAAGGAAGTAGCATTACTCAAATATATAAAAGATTTTGTCAAAGAAGAAAATGTTGAGGCTGCATAATATATATTACCATAACAAATATTTAAGAGACTGAAGTATATGAAACTAACTAGAAGACAATTACTTAAGATAATAACAGAAGCATTAGATTTTACGCCATCGCCGAATGATTTATTTGTTTTGATTGGTCCACCATCCGTAGGAAAATCAACCTGGATCAGTGAAAATGTACCTAACGCTTATGTTATTTCATCAGATGAAGTTACAGAATCAGTTGCTGCATCCCACAAAATGTCTTATGATGACATGTTTGAATATCCTGAGCAAGAGTTTCTTCGGTCAGGTGAGCCCAATCCAGCTTACAATCCAGATGAAATACATCCGTTGTTTGGTAAGGTTGTAGATCAAGGAATACCATGGAAAAAATGGCTTCCTAAGGCATACGAAAAAGTTAATGCCGCTGAAATACAGGCATTAGACAAATTAGAACAAGTAAAAAAGGATGCCAAGCTTTCTGGCCAACCGATAGTTGTTGATATGACAAACATGAACACAGCGATCAGAAAAAGGATAATTGATCAAATGCTTCAATATACAGGCATGCCTCTACGCAAAGTCGGTGTTGTTTTTGAGTTTGAAGGTGCTGAGCAGGACATTAAAAACGTTGCTGCTTCACGCAACGTTTTAAAGCAAATGGCAGGAAAAGGACCTAAGACAATCCCGGACGTAGCTTTCGATAGAATGATGGGTGGTTATGAACCACCACCAGCAGGTGAATTTGATAAAGTTATTTATGTTGACAATCGCGGTAAATTAAAAGATTTTGATCTAAGAAATAGGCAACAAATAAGTCTGTACGGTATGGGTGCTAGTGAGTACGACTTTGATGATGAACTTTAAAAAATAAGCGTGTAAAACCGATTACTACTTGTTATAATAATAAAGTAATAAAAATTGGTGAAAACATGAAAGATATATTAAGTTCTAAGTGGTTTAGTCTTCTTTGCGGAATATTGAATGGAGTATTCGCAGCCAGTGCATTTCTAAATGGCGCGTGGTTATGGGCAATATTGTGTATGTGCCTGTCAGGATATTGCTTCTCAAATTTTGTAGGCGATCCTTGAGTCCAATAGCGTGGATGTTTTTCCTATTGGGCGCTTTTTATGTCACTTATAGGTTTTATTTTCCACCAAAAAATAAATGAGAATTTCGGACCCTTAGCTCAGTTGGTTAGAGCATCCGACTCATAATCGGCAGGTCCAAGGTTCAAGTCCTTGAGGGTCCACTTATT
>MDTB01003071.1_pt1 | contig 22185 bp, 20 predicted proteins | sample 811161 | NCBI WGS metagenome assembly MDTB01 (sample SAMN05326650, study PRJNA326480) | marine metagenome | isolation source: seawater | place: Mediterranean Sea | collected 2009 | reverse complement strand
TTTATAATTAATATATTATTTTTTAATAAATAATATTTTGAAAACCTACAAAAAATGTGTTAATACACTGCCTACACATTCGATTATGCCAAAAAGATATAATATTTCTATAAATTCAATTTTGGATTAAATTTTTGAAAACTATCATCGTCATCCCTGCTCGTTATAAATCTAGTAGATTTCCTGGCAAACCTTTAGTGAAAATATTAGGAAAACCAATGATTCAATGGGTTGCCGAATTAAGTGCTAGAGCTGTTGGCAAGAAAAATGTCTATGTTGCAACTGAAGATGATATAATCTTTAATACTGTGTCTAAATTAGGTTTTAGAGCAATAATGACCTCCAGCAAATGTTTAACAGGAACAGACAGGTTAGCTGAAGTTGCTAAAAAAGTTAAAGCTGACATTTATATTAATGTTCAAGGTGATGAACCACTGGTTAATCCCAAAGATATATTAAAAATAATTAAAGCTAAAAAAGACTCTCCTAATGAAGTAATAAATGGCTATACAATCATGAATAAAAACGAAAATCCAAATAACACAAACAAACCAAAAGTTATATTCACTGAGGATGAACGTTTAATTTATATATCTCGTCAGGCTCTACCTGGCTTCAAAGAAAAAAAAAATAAAACAAAAAATTATTACAAACAGGTTTGTATTTATGCTTTTAATCGAAAAGAATTACTAAAATTTGGAGATTATAATCACAAAAGTACGCTGGAAAAATGTGAAGATATTGAGATTCTACGATTTCTAGAGTGGGGCAAAACAATTCGTCTTATCAAAACAAGTGCTGGGAGTTTAGCAGTCGATGAACCAAAAGATGTAAAAAAAATTATAATAGAATTGAAAAAACATAAATTTAAGAAAATAACACGTAATTAAAAAAAATTGTTTAATTAAACAATATATTTTTATATCTTCTCATACTTTCTTCTCCAGTACATTCTATAAAATTTTTCCAAAAATTATGGGGATAATCTTTTGAAGAGAAATTTTTTTTTATTAAAACATTAACATCATTTATAATTAACGTATTTGGAATATATTTTTTAATATTAGTTTGACTTGTAAAATAAACTTCATATTCTAAAAATCCCAGTTCAAATAATAATGAGCTCTTTGCTCCAATTACTATTCTGCGAAGAGGGCCTTCACGTCCTTCAACATTTTCGATCAAATTATGACCTTTTTTAAACCATCGACTAACAAATATCCCATTTTTTTTCAAAATTTCTGAAATTAAAAGTAATTCTTTATTTGTTGATAGGTTAAATTTATCCTCAAATATTATTGTTACCCCATCGATAAATTCTTTTTTTTCAGGTAAAATTGGTTTACCTAATTTAAATATTTTAGCATTAGTATATTTTTCGTATATGTTTTTGTTAAAATTTCCCCAACATAAAATATGATTACAAACAGTGCTTAAGTATGCAGTGATAGGATATCGCATTTCATAAGTTCCCTCTTCACTAAATGCTGAAATAGCATGCTGGAGAGCAAAAGTTTTTATTCCGATTATATTTGCAATTTGACATATCAAATTTTCTATTGGAGCCATTTCTTGAAATGAAACTAATTTATCGTGCTTTTTAAAATATGGAAAAATTTTAATTAAATCTGAAATATCACCCAAAAATTCAATTAATATATTAAATGTAAAAAAACTAAAAAAACTAATTTCATTTTTATTTAAGATTTTTAAAAATGATTTTCTTAATCTTATTAAAAAAAAAAAACTTAAAAAAAAAGTTAAAATATCAAATTTTTTATTTCTTTTTGAAAAAATACATACTGTTGTATCGCTTATATTTTCATAACAACTTGAGAATCTATCAATATCTATTCTAGAATATTTTCTTATAAAAAAGATAGATTTTTTTTTAGAATTAGGTGACATTAATAGTGGTTTTGTAAATATCGATGCATGAAAAGTTCTTAGAAAAAATTTTAGTAAATATTTCATTTTCTTTATAAAAAATTGATCTTTATTCTTTTTTTCATTTTTAAAAATCCATATTCGCGTTGCAAATATTTTTTCAATATTCAAAGATTGATTGGTGATTATGTTGTTCAAATTTTTTATATTTTGTAACATTAGATAATTTTATAAATTAAATATATTATATATATAAACAAATGACTTTAACTTAATGATTATTATTTATAATAACTTTTAAGTGTATTAAGCTAAACGCCTAAATGTATTGTGACAAATTTTTCCTTTTAGTAAAGATTTTATATCTCGACCTTCTTCACACTCTTTTATTAATTTAAAAATATCACTCAAAACTTCAAAATATCCTTCAAGAACTTCTGGCGTGTGTTTTGTGCATACGTAAACTTTATCTGAAGCCAAGTATCCTTTTGACAACATTTCTTGAGATATCAAAGTTTTATATGCAAGTGAATTGGGGCTGTTGATTGTAAAGCCAGCTAAGGCTGGTATTCCCCATTGTGATATCTTTAATTCATGAATATCAGCAAGTTTTTGCCATCTTTCTTTAAGCTTCAAACCAATATTTGTTATTTTACTCCATGATTTTTCTCGCTCCATAACTTCAAGTGTTTTGAGCGCAGCAGTAGGGCCAATTCTTTCAGTCCAAAAAGTGCTACTTATAAATGTTGATTGTGCAGCTTCCATGACCTCACTCTTGCCTATTACAGATGTAATAGCATATCCATTTCCCATGGCTTTACCAAACATTGCCATATCAGGTGTAACTTTATATTTTTTGTGAATCCCCCCAAATGTTTCACGGAAACCTGAGGTGCACTCATCAAAAATTAATATTATTCCTTTGTCAGATGCAAGTTTAGAAACTTTTTGTAGAAAATTATCCTTTGGTTCTGTGCTTCGCACTACCTCCATTTTTATCACACCTATGTTATGCTTTTTGACTAAATTATTCAGCTCTTCAAAATTATTATAAGAAAAAGGAAATACAGTATCCTTCAAATTTCTTGGTACACCCTTGGGCTCTAGACCAGGCAATAAATGACCATCTAAATTTTCATCATTATTTAAGTTTGTAGATAAATACCAATCATGCCATCCATGATAACCACAGATTGCAACCTTATCACGACCTGAAGCAGCTCTCGCTATTCGAATTGCTATTGCATTAGCTTCACCACCACTTCTTGCAAAACGCACTTTTCCAGCCCAAGGGTGAAGTTCAATCATTTTTTCTGCTAAATAAACTTCCTCTGGACAATTAAGAGTGCTCATATTACCTTTTTTTACACAATGCGCCACTGCTTCATCAACTTCTGGATTTCCATATCCTAAAGAATTCGTTCCTATACCCATTATAGACATATCAATAAATTCATTGTTGTCTAAATCCCACACTCTACAACCATCGGTTTTTTTAAAATAAACCGGCCAATGATCTGGCAAAAACATTTCGGGACGTTTAGATAAAAGCATATTGCCACCTGGTATAGCTCTTTTGGCTCTCATCCAAAGTTTTTGACCTGTATTCATAATATGACCTTGATTTCTTTTGATTTGAGAATTTTCCAAAAAAAGATCAGGCTGCTCGTCTTTAAGCAACAATATATCTTTAAAATCAAAGTAAATATCAGGATCAAATTTTTCAAATATATTTTTAATTACCTCAAAATCCTCTGGATTATCTACAGTTAATCGTAAATCAGATAAATTTTCATCATTTATAATGTTAAATTTTGAAAAAATTCCTGAAGAAATAATATGGGTAGTTACATGTTCTCTATCAAATTTAGAAGTTATATTTTTATAAGATTTTTTTAATGCACTTAGCTTAATAACTTCTACATCCAATCCATCAGGAAATGTTGGTGGATTTATATTTGAACAGTAGTCAACATCTGATTGAATGAATTTTTCTATACATTGATCGACTAGAACTGAGTCAACAAGTGGACAGTCTCCTGTAATACGCACAACAGCATCAGCTTGATTAGACTCTGCTACTTGAATATATCGATCTAGTACATCATCTTCACTACCCTGCTCACAACTAAACCCAAGATTTTCAACATGTTTTATCAAAGGAAGGTTTTTTTTATCTTTTGATGTCGCTACTACAATTTTTTGAATAAGTTTTGATTTTGCAAGACGCATTAGCAAAAGCTCTATCATTGGCTTGGCATTAATGGGTTTCATAACTTTATTTGCTAACCTAGTAGACCCCATTCTTGCCTGGATAATTGCTACAATTTTCATATTCAGCACTAAAAATTAATTTTTTAAAATATAATTTTCTAATTTAAACTTTTTATTTCATTTTTAAAATGAATATTTTTTGTAGTCAAACTATATCCTATAGACACAATTTAAATGTAATAGATTTTTGTTTTTATTTTTATTTAACTTTGTCGTTTAAAAATTTGGGCATTTTTTTCAATTTCTTTTACTTCAAAACTTTCAGCACCAAAAATTTCTTCTAATTTTCTAATTTCATCTACTAATTTTTTCATCTGTATTTCTGTGATTGACACTGGGGAGTCTATGCAATCAAAATCTTCATCAATTTTATAATGTTTTTCAAGTATTTGTGCTCCAGCTGCAGCTGCATAAATTGGAACTTTTATATCGTTTGTGTGATCTGATTGACCCACTATACAATTAAATTTTTTCTGAATTTCATAAATGTTGGATAAATTAGATTTTTCTTCTGGTGTTGGATACGAAGAGATACAGTGAAGTATAGCAATATTGTTTGTACCTTTTTTTAGAATATTGAAAGCATTTTCTATTTCAGCCAAATTGGACATACCAACAGACATTATTACTGGTTTGCCAGTTTTTGACACTTCTTCCAAGAGCTTATGATTTACTACATCAAAAGATGCAATTTTATATATATCCGTGTTTATTTTTTCAAGATACTCAACGCTTTCTTTATCAAATGGTGTAGAAAAAAAATCAACTCCACAATATTTTGAATAATCTTTTAACTCCTTAAAAGCTTCAAAAGGAAGCTCCAAATCTTTTAATATTTTAAAAATTTCTTTATTATTCTTAGGGGCTCTTTTTTCTGTCAAGTATGTTTGAAACTTAACAGCATCAGCACCTGTTTTTGCAGCTGATTCTATTAATTTTTTTGCAACATTAACACTACCTCTATGATTGATGCCGATCTCAGCTACTATATAAGTTCTATTATCTGTATTAAATCCAAATTTTTTTAAATCTTTTATAGTTAAATTAGAAGTTTTATTCATAGATCTTATGTGACTTTAGTATTTATAGATAATTAAATTATATCATTTAAAGTTATAATAAAAATATAAATATTTATGACCTTTAAAAACAAATAAAAAACCCCTAAAATAAAGATCTTAAAATATTTATTACTCTCTCAGAACCTTTTTTATCGATTAAATTTAATGAATTTTTTGATAATAAATTACGATCTTTATATGATGACATCATTCTATTAAATGAATTTATAAAATTTTTTTTATTTAAACTCATCTCTTTACTACCTAATTTAATTACATTTTTATTTTTTAAATTTGTTAAAGTTTTTAATTGATGTTGATATTGTGGTAAACCGATTACAGGAATGCCTCTACAAATACAGTCAAAGACTGTTAATCCTCCTGAAACAATTGCAAAATCAGCTTTCATTAACTTTTTAAAATAATTTGGAGGAAACGAAGCTAAATTTATCTTAATTTTTTGCCTCAATTCAATTCTTTTAATTAATTTTTTCCACAAATTTATTACTTTGATATTTTCTTTGCCCACAATTAATTGAATATTTAATTTTTTGTTAAATACACATTTTTTGTGTAGCAAACAATTTAAAAAGAATTTTGTTATATTTCTTTTATCATATCCTCCAAATGAGACTGCAATATTTTTTACATTTTTGTTTATTTTTTTTTTTGAAAAAATAGTATCTTTTAAAAATAAATATTTATATCCAATATATCGATTTTTCTTTGGAGCCAAGTTGTGAAATATACCATTAATAACCACATCAGCAATTTGTGTTCCAGTTCCTATGTCATCAAATGTGACAAGAGTTTTAAATTTTATTTTTAAAGAAGACATAAAATCATACGTAGTTGACAACCTGTCAAAAATTAAAATATCCGTTTGAATTTTGCTAAGAGCCGTCGCCTCTGATTTAGAATTCCAATTTAAATATCTATCATCTATTTTTTCAATAGTGTAACCTGCTTTGTTAATAAGATCATATCCTAATCTAAAAAAACCTGACCGACGTGTAACAAAACTAATTTCTTTTTGTAAACAAATTTTTTTTTTTACTAGCATTTCCGCAATAGCAATATTTCTTCTGACATGTCCTGTTCCAATTTCAGCTAGAGTTGCGCCATCACATCTAAAAGTAATTTTTATTTTATTCATCTTTCATTAATAGATTTGTTGCATCTCATAAATCTATCATTTTTATATTAAATTAAAAAATATTTCGATTGATGTAAATTTTCTAAGATTTTAATATCACCATGCAGTCATACCACCATCAATAACCAGTGTATGTCCGTTGATGTAAGATGCGTCTTCTGAGAGCAAATATAATACAGGACTTACTATTTCATCAGTTTCCGCTAATCGACCCATCGGACATCTCTTGCCATAATTCTTCTGAAAATCTTCACCCTGAGGATTTCGATGATTTTTAATACCACCTGGAGCAACAGCATTAACACGTATATTTGCACCATCAGCTATTGCATTTACAGAAAAATATTTGGTCATTTGTATAATTCCTGCTTTTGTGGCCCCATACACTTCTGAATTTCTTCTTGAACAATCAGTATAAATTCTAGGGTCAGGACTTATTATTCCATAATGAGACGCAATATTTACAATTGATCCACTTACCTTTGATTTTATGCAATAATTCATAAAGATTTGCATGCAAAAAAAAGTCCCTTTTAAATTTACATCAGTGACCAAGTTAAAATTTTCTTCACTTCTCTCATTCCAATTTTCAAATACACTAACACCTGAATTGTTTATTTGTGAGGTAATTTTACCAAAATGATTAATCCCATTAGTAAATGCCTTTTCAACTTCTTTTTTTTTTCTAATATCAGTTTTTTGAAGCAAAATGTTTTCTTTATTCCAATTATATAATTTGGCTACCGTTTCCATTTCTTTTTGTGATTGGTCTAAGCCGATTACTTTTGCACCACAGTTTAGAGCTTCATTGGTAAGCACCTGCCCAAGTTGTCCTGAAACTCCTGTGATCATTATTACATGATCATTTAATTGAATTTTATTTTTCATTATTTAATCAATAAATATACTAACAGCGAAATGTAACAATATCATTAAGAACTTTTGATTGTTGTTTTGCAGTCATATTATAAAATAATGGCAATCTAATAATTCGCTGACTAATATCATTTGAAACTGGACAGTTATTAATTTTATGATTTAAGAATTTTTTAGCAAATGGAGAATTGTGTAATGGTTGATAATGAGAGTTTGCTTTAATTTGTAATTTTGACAAATAATTTATTAATTTATTTCTTGAAACGTAATTAGGTAGTAACAAATAATACATATGGAAAGTTTGTTTACAATGAGATGGAACTATTGGTTGAATTATATCATTTTTATCACACCAATCTTTTAGTTTAATGTGATAATTTTCCCATAATTTTTTCCTTTTTAATTGAATTTTTTTTGCATGTTTAAGTTGATGAAAAAGGACTGCTGAAAGTATATCTGACAATATATAGCTTGAACCTTTATCTACCCAAGTATATTTATCTATTTCGCCCCTTAAAAATTTTAATCTATCTGTTCCCTTCTCTCTAATAATTTCAGCTCGACCAGAAAGGCCTGATTTATTTATTGCTACAGCGCCACCTTCACCACAGCTAAAATTTTTTGTTTTGTGGAAACTAAATGTGGATATATGGCCAATACTTCCTAATTTTTTGCCATGGTATTCACCAAATATTCCGTGTGCATTGTCTTCTATGATTAATATATTATTTTTTTTTGCTATTTTCATTATTTCATTCATTTCACAAGAGACACCAGCATAATGAACAGCAATTATAGCTTTGGTTTTTTTTGTTATTATTTTTTCTAATTTTGTCTCATCAATATTTAATGTATTTGGGCTTATATCAGCAAAAACTATTTTAGCACCATGCATGTAAAAAGCTAATGCACTAGAAACAAAAGTATATGATGGAACAATTACTTCATCTCCTGGCTTAAGATTGATTAGAATTGCAGCAATCTCTAGCGCGTGTGTGCATGATGTGGTCAAAAGTGTTTTTTCTTTAATATTTAGTTGTTTTTTTAATAGTTGTTCAACTTTATTTGAAAAGTAACTGTCTTTAAATTTTTTTTTATTATCAAAAGTTTTTTTTGCATATTCTAGGTCATTACCTAATCTAGCTTGCTGGGAAAAAGGAATTATATTTTTCATTTTTTTGAAATATAATTATTATTAATCAAATTTATTTAAGTAAAGTTTATTTAGATTTTAAATACTTTGATTTAAAATTTTTATCAAATATTTTCCGTATTCACTATTCTTTATTGGTTCAACTAAATTTATGAATTGATCTTTTGAAATATATTTTTTGTTATAAGCAATTTCTTCTATACACCCAATTTTTAAACCTTGACGCTCTTCTAGAACCTGAATATAGCTTGATGCCTCATGTAAACTTTTGTGTGTTCCAGTATCAAGCCAAGTAACACCTCTTCCTAATATTTCAACATTCAAATTTTTATTGTCAAGATAGTGATTCAACATATCCACTATTTCCGTTTCTCCTCGTTCAGATGGCAATAAATCTTTTGCAATTTCAGGAGCATTTTTATCAAAAATATATAAACCAGTTATCGCATAATTTGAATTTGGTGACTTTGGTTTCTCTTCAATAGAAAGTACATTGTTATTGTTGTCTACTTGAACAATTCCATATCTTTCAGGATCTTGAACGTTATAGCCAAAAATTGTTGGCGATTTAGTTTTAAAACTAGGAATTAGGTATTTATTGATAAAAGTATCTGAATGGAAAATATTATCACCCAAAATCATGCAAACATTGTCATTACCAATAAAATCTTTGCCTATTACAAAAGCCTCTGGAAGTCCTAATGGTTTTTCTTGAACAGCATATTGAATATTAATTCCTAATTCTGATCCATCTCCTAATAATGATTTAAATAGAGAATTGTCTTTTAAAGTAGTTATCATTAAAATATCCTTAATTTCAGCTAACATTAAAGTTGATAAAGGATAATAAATCATTGGTTTATCATAGATAGTTAAAAGTTGTTTGGAGAAAACTTTTGTTAAAGGGTGAAGTCTCGAACCAGACCCACCTGCTAATATTATACCTTTCATTTTTTAATAACTCCTAACCTTCTATATTTTTTTCTATTAATCATCTTGTCATAAATTAACTTATTTTCTAAATACCACTTTACTGTTTTATTAATACCTGACTCAAATGTTTCATGAGGTACCCATTTTAACTTTTTTTTAATTTTTGTAGCATCAATGGCATATTTCTTGTCATGGCCAGGTCTATCATCTACAAAATTAATAAGTTGCTCGTATTTTTTAATACCTTTTATCTTGCTTGGTTGTAATTTATTAAGAATATTGCAAATTTTTCTTACAACCTCAATATTCTTTATCTCATTGTGCCCACCAATATTATAAGTTTCACCTATCTTGCCATGCAGAGCAACTTGTAATAGGGCTTTTGCATGATCCTCAACATACAACCAATCTCGAATTTGTTTTCCATTACCATAAACAGGAAGTTCTTTGCCATTTAAAGCATTTAAAATAATTAGTGGTATCAGTTTTTCAGGGTATTGATAAGGACCGTAATTATTTGAACAGTTTGTTATTAATATTGGTAATTTATAAGTACGGTGCCAAGCTCTTACAAAATGATCAGAGCTAGCTTTAGAAGCAGAATATGGAGAGCTCGGAGCATATGAAGTTTTTTCATTAAATAAACTTTTTTTATCTATTAAGTCTCCAAAAACCTCGTCCGTTGAAACATGGTGAAATCTAAAGTTTTTTTTTTTATTTTTTTGTAAATTTGAAAAATACCTCCTAGTCTCATCTAACAAAACAAATGTTCCAATAACATTTGAATTTAAAAATTCTACGGGATTATCTATTGATCTATCCACATGTGTTTCGGCAGCTAAATGTAGAATTATATCAGGCTTAACTTTTTTTAAAATTGCTCTAATTTTAAGGGCATTTGAAACATCTATTTTTGCGAATGAATATCTCTTATTTTTTTTAATTTCCTTTAAATTTAAAAAATTACTAGCATAGCTTAATTTATCAATATTAAAAATATAATGGTCTGTATTACTAATTATATGCCTTATAAATGCAGAACCAATAAAGCCCGCACCACCTGTAACTAAAAATTTTTTACTCAAAATAAAAAATGATATATATAATTTAATTCTTAAATTAGACCTTAAGGTATAAATATGTTTGAATCTAAAGACAAGAAATTTTTTGATAGTAGAATTTTTTATATTTTCACATTGATAAGACATGTCTTTATAGGTTTGAATGAAGATCTTATTCAAATTAATCTTATAAAATTTTTAAAAACAAATGTATTTATAATGATTGATTTTTTATTATTTCTAAAGAGACAAAAAATTTTTTAAAAGTGTTTTGCCGGCTTCACTACTTTTTTCTGGATGGAATTGCATTCCATAAATATTTTTAAAATTTATTATTGAAGCAAATTCAATCTCATGAATGGTAGTAGATAATACTAGATCTTTATCTCTAGGGATAACCGCATAACTATGATTAAAATAGAAATCAGATTCTTGAGAAATATCATTGAAAATTTCATTTTTTTTTATGATATTTATCGCATTCCATCCAGTATGAGGGACTTTAAGTTTACATCCAAGTTTTTTCAAACTTACAACTTCAGAATTAATAAAATTTAGTCCTTCACATTTTATATTATTTTCATAACCATTTGTTGCCATTAGCTGCATTCCCAAACATATCCCTAAAAACATCTTCTTTTTTTCTAAAACTTGATATTGTAAAGATTTTGTCCAGCCTTTTGCATTTAAAACTTTCATAGCATGACTAAAGCTGCCTACACCTGGAAAAATAATTTTACAATCTTCCTCTATCAAAGATGGATTATTAATTATTTCATATTCAAAATTTAAAAATTGTATAGATTTTGAAATTGAACTTATATTTCCTAAACCTGTATCTATAATTTTGATTTTTTGATTTGTCATACTTGTCTTAAATTTATACCAGAATTTAGAAGCTGAGCCCTTAATTCAAAAATATTTTGATCTCGTTTTGAAAAAAAATTTGCTGCAGAAATTGCATCCACGTTTCCTTTTTTAAAGCCATCAACAAAATGTGATGCCAGTCCACAACCACCTGCAAATATTAATGGAATATTTAAAAAATGAGAAATTTTCTTTGCTACCTCTATATTAAGTCCAGAATTTGTTCCATCTCTTTCAATGTCAGTTACAACAATTTCTCCAGCTCCTAAATCCTCACATTTTTTAATCCATTCAAATAAATTTAATTTTGTATTTATTTTTCCTCCTTTTGAAAATACTACTTGTCTATCATTTTCTATTTTTTTAAAATCAATTCCAATAACTACACATTGAGAGCCAAATTTCTCTGATGCTAGCTTGATTAAATTAGGATTACTAATTGCTTCACTATTAATAAAAACCTTATCTGCTCCATTGTTTAACAATTTTTCAAAACATTCTAATGATTTCACTCCACCACCTACAGTTAATGGCATAAATATTTGTTCGGAAAATTTTTTTAAAAAACTTAAAAATTTAGTATCAGCAGAGCATTTAATATCTGCTATATTTAATATCATCAATTCATCAGCTAATTGTGCTTCATATATTTTAGCCTGTGGAATTATACTTCCAATTGTTTTAAGTTTAGAAAAATGTTTTGAGATAACAAATGTGGGTAATAAATGTTCATTTATCTTTTGAAATTGAAATAAGAATTTAGGAATAATTCTTTTTTTCAACATTTTAATTTTTTTCTTCCCAATTTTTAAGTATCTTTAATGCTTCTTCTCTGTCCATTTTTCCTGATTTTTCCCACTTGTCATAGTCATGAACTTTTTTTCCATTATCTGTATTTTTAAGATTAAATTTGTGTGGAGAAATTTCATGCTCTTTTAAAACTTTATAAAACTCATCCTCTTTTAATCCTATGAAATCTAAAAATATCTCTAAGCTTGGTGGCTTTTTTCCCTCATAAAGCCTTATGTTTTCTTTAGCTTTATCAATTGAAATATCTTTATTTCTCAGGTCTATCGCAGAAAGATGGGATGGTCTAGAATAACCTCTTTTTATATACTTTATATAATCTCTAACTCCCTGCATATAACATTCAATTTTTTCATAATTATATTCAGGTGGAACATTTTCTACTTCATCACCTTTCCAACCAATTTCTTTCATTATAATTTGTGATTGTTTTTTTGGGTACCAAGGTATGTAAGAACCCAAGCATACCGATCTGTAATTAAGTGCTTTTAAATCTTCAAGTTTTGGGTACGTAAATGGTTTTAATCTATTCAATGGAATTTCTCCATTTAACCTCAAAAACATATCTTCTGAAGTTATGCCAAGATTGATAAATCTATTAAATCTTTCTTCATCAACATCTTCAGTATCATCAAAAGAATAGTAGGCAGTATATTCTGATTGTTTTTCTCCCCAAAAAATTAGTGGAACTTTTTTTTCAAGTGCAACCCACATTGGATATGAAAAAATTCCAGTATGACAGTGCCAACAAAAATCTCCTTTATCCAAAAAAGATTTTAGCATTAACTTTTGAACAATTTTCCAATTTGGTGTGAAATTGATCATATCAAATCCAAGCTTTCTAGAAACTTTTTTTACATTTTCTTCTAGAGTTGGTCTTAAAAATCCATGATCAAATCTTACTACAAGAGGGTTTAGTTTAAATTCTTTAATTAAATAATACACAGTCCATGTGCTATCTTTACCTCCGCTATATGGGATAATACAGTCGTACTCATATTTACCTTTATGTTCAGAAATAAGTTTTTTTAGTTCTTCTTTTTTTTCATCCCAATCAATTTTTTCTTCTTTGTAAGAATTCTGAGCACAAATATTGCATGTACCACCAGAGTCAAATGTTATGGTTTCATGGGTTTCTGGAAGTAAACATTTTTTACAACTAATCATATAACCAGTTAATATATTTTAATTTTAGATAAATAAAGTAAATACGTTAATAAAAATTACAATAACTTACCATAAATAAGTTCTGAAATTCTCTTACCTTCAAATAAATATTTTTTAATAATTAATCCTTCTAATATAAATTTATTTTTTTCTAAAACTTTTTTTGAGGGAGTATTATTTTCATAGACTCCTGCGATTAATTTTTTTAGGTTATATTGCGTCTTAGCAATTTTACAAACTTTTTTTATTGCCAAAGAGCCCAAACCTAAATTTTGAAATCTTTTTTCTCCAATAAAATATGATATTTCAGCATATTTGTGTTTGAAATTAATTGGCCCAAGTTTAATATTACCTACATGAATTTTTTTATTAGAAAGAAAAATTCCTAGCAAAAATTCATCTTTTTTCTTTTTTTTTTTCTTGAACAAATTTTTTTACACTTTTTATGTTATGTTTATAGAATTTTTGCTCAGTAAATTGTACAACAGAATAATCATTAAGCCAATTTACATATTCTCTAGTTACATCATAAATATTAAGTTCTTGTAGATAAATTGAATTATGTTTATTTTTCATAAAGAGTTATTTAATAAAATAATATAGACAAATAGCATGAAATTTAATTTGAGTAAAATTGATAACATTATAATTTTTGGTGGTGGATCTGAAACTACTTTGAAAATTCTAAAATATTTAAAAAAAATGAATTTTAAATTTGATTACTTTACCAATACCAGACAATTAGAGGATATATTTCCCAATAATTTGTCATTGAGAAAAAATCTAGAACTGAGCAATATTGATTATATAGAAACAAATGACATAAATAATAATAAATTGATTTATAAAAAAATAAAAAAATCAACACTAGGTTTTAGCAACGGTCAACCTTGGAAATTCAAAAAAAAATTATTAAAAAAATTCAATGGAAACTTTGTTGATTTTATGGGAATACCATTACCAATGTATAGAGGAGGAGCTCATTACTCTTGGATGATTTTAAATAAAAATAAACATGGTGGATGTTTTTTACAAAATGTCGATGAAAATACAGTTCAAGCGCAGAATGATACCAATAAATATTTTCTCAAAAAAGAATATAGGTATCCAAGTAAATTACTAAATCCTAGAGATTACTTTAATTACTCAAGCAAAATAGAAATAAGCTTTTTAATCAAATTTTTTGACAAACTTAACAAAAAACAATCATTTAACTTAAAAGAGTTAAATAAAAAAGATTTAATTTTATTCCCTCGACTAGTTAGCAAAATAAATTCTTACATCAATTGGGATTGGCATATTGATGAAATAGTTAGATTTATTAATGCTTTTAGCGATCCCTATCCAGGTGCTATTACTTTTTTAAGAGGAAAAAAAGTATTTCTAAAAAATGCAAAAATATACAAAAGAAATCATTTTCACACTTATACCTCTGGTATTGTTACAAACATATGTGAAAAAAAAATATTTATTTGCTCTAAAGGAGGAATTTTTAACGCAACCTTAAAAACTTTACAAAATAAAAAAAGAAATCAATTAAAAATTGGTGAAAGATTCATTACTAATATAAATTACTTACAGTTAGCAAAGAGGCACAAAACATTTTAAATTAAAAAATTTTCAATAAGTTCTTATTTTTCCATTTTAAACAATATTTAAGCACATCATTTTTTGGTAAATTATAAATTTTTGCAACTTGTTCTACGCTGTAAAAATTATTTAATAAGTTGGGTAAGTTATTCATTAGTAAATTCCAACTTTTTAGATTTTTAGAATATTTGTGTTTATCAATCCCAGGAGCCTCAGCTCTTTTATACAAATCAAATTTTTTATTTGATAAAGAAATAACTCCATTAAAATTACATTTGTATCTAGTTTGTTGTTCAAAATTATTTACTATGTTTTGTAAAAGTTTTAATACTTCTTGTAATTTTTTTTCAGAAATAATTTCAGGTGTATCCCCATCTGTGTGATATTCTCTGAAAGGAAATCTTGTTAATGAAATTGTCTTTACATCATATCCAGGTGCATCAAATACAATTTCATCATTACCATAAACTTCTCTGAAATTTCCTTTTTTAAAATTTAGCTTTAGTTTTTTTAACTCTTCAAGGCCAACAATATCAATTTGACTATTTTGGTCACTAGAATGTTGCAATTTAATATTATTATTATTTCCGATTGACTTAAGAAGTATACAATATTTTAGATACTTTTTTTCGTTTCCAATTTTCTTTAGCCAAAATAAAGGTCCTAGAATTTCTGGCGCTATAATCAATTTATAGGTAAATTTTCTATTTTTAATTTTTCTTAAATTTTTAAAAAGTTGAATTCCAACTGAACAACCAGATATATCATCATTAGCTTGGTAAGGATGGCAATTATGAGCATTAATTATAATTGTTTCTTTATTTCTTCCTTTTAAAGTGTACTCTAAAACTTTCATTTTTGATTTTTCAGTTTTTGTTTCTATATCTATAAAATAAGAATTTTCTTTTATTTTATTTAATTCTTTTTTATTCATACAAAAACCCCAATCTATAAAATTTTTTCTATAAAGATTTGTCCAATTGTATGGTGTAAAATTTTTATATTTTGAATAAAATATTTTTTTTTTTAAATTTTTAAGTAAAATTTTACCTTTGTAAGATTTAGAAAGCACTGGAACTCCAAAATTTTTTCTCTTTGCATTAAAAATAATTTCTTTATTTTGATTTAATATTATTCCTTTCTTTAAAATCCAAGAGTGAGGTATTGTCCATCCATTTAATGATTTACCACTTTCAAAATTATGTATTTTGAAATTTAGGTATTTTTTAAAAACTTTTATTGCTGCATCATTTCCTTTACCACAAATAGAATAGTGAAAAGGATAAAGTTTTTTTACTATATTTAAAATCATATAATGTTCTTAATTAATTTTTTTAATAAAATTCTTATTTGCTATTTATACGAAAACTTTCATCTAATTTCATTAATTGTTCAAAATTACCTTGATGTTTAATTTCTCCATTTTCTAATAAATATATATTATCACAATTTTTTACTGTGCTCAGACGATGCGCAATCAAAATTATAGTGATATTTTTATGAAGGTTGTTTATCGCATCCATAACTACTTTTTCAGTCTCATTATCTAGAGCGCTCGTCGCTTCATCTAGCACAAGAACTTGTGGATTATGATATAATGCTCTGGCTATTCCTATACGTTGACGTTGTCCCCCTGATAACCTAACTCCCCTTTCCCCAATTACAGTTTGATATTGTTTGGGCAATTCATCAATTACAAATTGGTGTAAATTTGCAATTTTTGAGGCTTTTTCAATAGCTTTTTGATCAATATCTTCTGGTGCCAATCCAAATGCAATATTATTGGCTATTGTCGAGTCTGTTAAATAGATATCTTGCGGCACATAACCTAGACAACTTTGCCAGTATTTAACATTATTTTTATTAATAATTTTATCGTCAATTTCTAATGATCCTTTTTCAACATTTAGTAATCCTAAAATTATATCTATAGCTGTTGTTTTACCACTACCAGTAGCCCCCACTATTCCAACAGTAGATTTTACATTAATATTCATATTTATATTTTTCAAAACAGTTCGAGATGAGTTGGGATAATTGTAATATATACCTTTTAATTTAATAATTTTGTTTGGAATTAAAACTTTTTTATTTTGACTTGTCAGAGGCAGATCAAGTGATTTCGTATCTTGATACAATTTAAAAACTGATGAGTTGAAAAAAGAAATTTTTGAAAAATTGCTATATATTTTTTGGACTGCAGGCATTAATCTATACCCAGCAAATACATATAAACTTATTATTGGTATAATATTATTTGTAGCTCCTTGAATGGATATTAGATAAAGTATTATTAACATCACTCCACCAAAACCCACCGCTTCTATTGCAAAGCGTGGTAATTCTCTAATTGCTCCAGAAGAAGCCAAGGTTAAAGCAAAAATTTTTGCTGGTTTTGAATAATTTTTTGAAAAATTATTTTCCATATGTCCAATCTTCACTTCCTTAATTGCTCCAAAAACTTCGTTAATTGCTTTAAATCTTAACAAATTGTTTTTAAATCGTTCATCTCCAATCTTGGTTAGATATTTTAATGTAACAAAATAAATAACCAAATAAACAGAACCGACTACCAAAGCAATGATTAAAGCAAGTTTTGGATCAACTATAATTATTAATATTATTAGTAAAATTACTACCATACTTTTAGCAATTACATCTAATATTAAGTTTACATACCCGATGAATACATTTACTTCACTTAATATATTTTTTCCAAGTTCAGAACTATTACGATTTAAAAACCAACTATAAGGTTGGTTAAGATATCCCTCTACCAATCGTTTACTTATCTTATATCCAGTTAAATGGACAAATCGTAACTGTAAATAAGTTATTAAAGCTTTGAAAAAAAGTGATATTAGAAGAAGCGCAAGAACTAAGCTACCAATAATAATTAAAAATTGATCTTTATTTTCAATCCCAAATTTTTGAAAATATTTATAACTCTCATTAAGCAATCGATTTTTCTCAACCACATCTGGATCAGTAAGAACTGCCATAAATGGTAATATAGACGCCACACCAATCATGTCTAATAGAGCCACTAAAAGAGTCAAAAATAATAACAAACTTAAAAATTTACGCTCACTTGATGAAAGAAAAAAAAAAATTATTTTAATAATTTGCATTATAAATTTTAAAAATAAATTTATTAATATTTACTTTGGTTTACGATTAAAATAAATAAATACAAGATAAATTTAATTTGAATTAATTTTTCTTGAGCTCAAGGTATAAATCAATATTTTTCAAAGTTTTTAAGTTAATTTAAGTATATTGGCTAACAAATTTTGAAGTTATAAATTATAAAATTTGCAATTAAAAAAACTTATTTCAAAATAGATAGTATAAATTTGAGCTAATTTATTTATTATCATTTAATCAATAATGATAGAAAATTTAAAAATTTTATAGTCAAAATAAACTTTCTAAATATTGTGAGCCCTCTAATTTAGCTATAATAATAGTATAGAAATAATAAAAAAACAAAATTTGTAAATGAAAAAGCTTAGAATTGGAATTCTTATAGATGATTTAAAAGTAAGCTATTATGTCAGTGAATTAATCAATTTTATTAATGATGAAGAAGAATTTGACAAAGTTACAATTATTACAGGTTATAAAAATGAAAAACCTAAAAATTTATATAAAAAAATATCAAAACTACTTAAACAATCACCTTTAAAAATTTTAGACACATTTATCAGTATTTTAATTTATAAATTAATTTCAAAAATTGAGCTTCCCCGCACAAATAAAATTTTTCCAAATCATCAAATAAAAAAAGAACTTAATAAAGAAAAAATTAATATATTATTTGTAACTGGTAAATGGTCAAAATCAGGAATGTTTCTAGATTTTTCAAACGAAGATATCTCAAAAATAATTAAAAATAATTTTGATTGTATAATTAGATGTGGATCAGGAATTTTAAAAGGAGATATTCTAGACGCAACTAAGTTTGGAGTTATTTCATTTCATCATGGAGATAGTCGCGTTAATAGAGGAGGTCCAACTGGTTTTTGGGAGGTGTTAAATAATGAACCAAGTACTGGTTTCGTGATACAGAAAATTAATAATGAATTAGATGGTGGTGAAGTTCTTATAAGGGGAAACATCATGACTTTAGGATTGTGGTTCACTAACAAAGCACAAATAATGGAAAAATCTAATTTTTTCTTGATGCAACTTCTTAAAAAAATATCTTTAGAAGGCAAATTGCCTGAGCCTGAGAAAGTCAGATTGCATGGAAAAACTCTTTATAAAATTGATTCTTCAAAACCATTATTAAAATATTTTTTCAAAAACTATGTTCCTAAGACTCTAAACAAGATAAATAATTTAATACTTTCTCCAAAAATTAATCGCTGGTATGTAGCGTATGCTAAACATAATAATTTTAGTAAGTCACTATGGCGATACAAAGAAATACCAAATCCTAAAGGAAGGTTTTTAGCTGATCCATTTGTATTTCGTTATGATGATTGTGATTATATTTTTGTAGAAGATTTTTTATACTCTCAGAATAAAGGCAGAATATCTGCAATTAAAATTGAAGGTGAAAAACATGAATTTTTAGATGTAGTACTTGAGGAAGATTTTCATCTTTCTTTTCCATTTATTTTTTCTCATAATAATGAAATCTATATGATCCCAGAAAGTGGTAAAAATAAAGATATACGGCTATATAAGTGTCAAAAATTTCCGACTAAATGGATTTTAGACAATATAATGATGTCGAATGTTTCTGCTGCTGACACAATAGTTTTTTTTAAGAATAAAAAATGGTTTATGCTTACGAACATATGTAGCTCAGGTGTGGGTGATCATCATTCCGAATTGCATGTTTTTTTCTCTGAGGATTTAAATTCAAATGATTGGAAACCAATAACCTCGGGCAATCCAGTTATTTTTGATTCTTTACGTTCAAGAAATGGTGGATTATTTTTTCATAAAGGTGAGGCTTACCGTGTCAATCAAATTCAAGGTAAAGATCATTATGGTAAGGCTTTTGGTATAAATAAAATCAATGTTATTTCAGAAAATATATATAAAGAAGAAAAAATTTCAGAAATTAGCGCTAATTTTAAAAAAGGAATTATTTCGACTCATGGGTTTAGTGCAACTCAATATACTGCTGCGGTCGATTATGCAAAGTTAGAACGCTTAAGAAGCATAAAAAAAGATTAATCTTTATTTATATATCTGTATTTAATTAGATTACTTTTGGACATGTATCTAGTTAAATGTTTATTATCGTTAACGTAAATATTTTGAATTTTTTTTATAGATTTATTCGAAATTTCTAACGGAATAGGACCTTTAGTAAGTAAAAATTTTTTAACTTTGATAATTGTATAACCAATTTTGCATAATAATCTTCCTACAGATAAAAATGCCCGTGAAAAAATTATTGAAATTATAAGTTTTCTTTTTTTTGCCGTAATGTAAAAAGATTTATTCTCAATAATAAATCTAACACCAAGAGTCGTGAAGAAATTTCTATCTTTGTAAATTTTTTTATCAGGAGTGTTTTGGAAATGGTTAGTGTTAATTTTGGAATTTAAATTATATAACATTTTTTTTCCAATCGGTGCTCCAATTATTGACTCAATCATTTTTTTTGGGTTTTGATCAATTGACAAAATTTCAAAAGGAATTACTTTAAATTTCCATGAATTACCTGCTGCTATTTCAAACATTCTAATATTTGAATAATAAAAATATCCACCCATCCAACTTTCATATTGATTAGATCCAAATTTGTGTAAGAAATCATCGACATTTTTTACATCAATATTTTCACCATAAGCAACTAAAGAATGAATAATGTCTGCTTGATTTCTTATTGTAAAGCAGAGGGTTTTATTAATTTTATAAGGAGTGCCATTGAATTTTTTTTCAAGAGAATTGCCTAACGCAATCTGTAAAAATATGTTCCACTCACCAATACTATTCCCATAATCTCCTATAGATTCATTTGATATAATTATATTAATTATCTTTTTTTTTTTTAATCTGTTTTGCTACTTCTTCAATGAATTGATTAATAGTTTTAGCTGAAGTATGAGAAGGATTAGAGAAACCTTTGACTGCATACTGTTTTTGTGAGTTAATTAACAAATTAAGTAATTTGTTTAACTTTTTATTTGAACCTACATAAAGAGTGTTATCATATTTTTTTAACTTATTTTGAATATAAGTGGTGCCCGTTCTGCCATAGCCAACATGACTTATAAAATTAATTTTCTTGATCATTAAACAATATATTTTTTAATTAAATTCTTGTAAAAAAGATATTTTTAATCTCATTTTGTTCATTTATATTTGAATTTTTATTTAAAATTTCTAAATTGCCACCCTCATTGCTTTTAAATCCACTTTGACTCATAACATCATAAATCAACTCATACTGCTTAGAATAATTTCTGTTAACTTCAATACAAACTTCTTCTAGATCATTATTTTTAAGCAAATCTTTTGCTCCATTTAGAATAAGATGTTCAATTCCATCAACATCGATTTTCATATAATTTGGAACATTAACAATTTTACTATTAATTAAAAAATCTATAGTGGTCCCAAATATTTTATACTGATTTTGAATTTTATTATCTGTTATAATATTTCCGTCATGATCAGTGTTACTATCAAAATTAAAAACTGAACCACCTTCAGTAAATGTTGTTTCTTTAAAAAATGAAATAATATTTTCTTTATCAGATAGAGCTAGAGGAAATATTTTTATCTTATCATAAAGATTATTAATTGAAATATTTCTACTTAAAGTTCTAGTATTAGATGTGGAGGGTTCAAATGAAATAATTTCTATATCTTTAAATTTAAGTGCTGCATAAATTGAATATAAACCAATATTAGCACCTATATCCCAAAAAACTATTTTTTTTGAATTTTTAATTTTAAAATTATTTATCCAATTTAATGTTTCTGGTTCTTTTGAAAAATAAGTATCGACTCTCCATTTGGTGGTTGTGCTAGGAACAAAAAAACTTATTGTTTCATTGTTTATAATTTTATGGTGGTATTGCTTAAGCTCAATACGATCGTGAACATTTGGAAGAAACTCATACTGTTTGAAAAACTTTTTAAAAATAATATCTATTAAAACTAATGATCTAGTTACTAAATAAACAAAACATTTATATAAGGATTCTTTCATAAAAAAATAAATCAAGCGCTAATTTAATTATTATCATCCGAGTATAAAGCAATTTATAGATATCAAATATCTAATTATTAAAAATTTTTTTCAGTGCATAAATCAAGCCAATTGAGCTATTAGTACTGGTCAGCTGCACGCATTACTGCGCTTCCACATCCAGCCTATCA
>MDTB01051677.1_pt1 | contig 22192 bp, 17 predicted proteins | sample 811161 | NCBI WGS metagenome assembly MDTB01 (sample SAMN05326650, study PRJNA326480) | marine metagenome | isolation source: seawater | place: Mediterranean Sea | collected 2009 | reverse complement strand
GGTCATCGCCTGCGGTTCCCTTGGACTCATGGACCGGTTTGATTCCTTCCGTGAAGCCCCACTCATGCTTCCCGGAGAGATGGCAGCCATCATGGCAGATCCTTCCCGTTTCCCATTCATCGATAAGGTACTCGCATTCGAAGAGCACCAAATGGTCATGACACAAAGTACGCTTTCAGTAGCCGATCACCCGTTCCTGAGCGATCATGCCATCGATGGTGTGCCCTATCATCCTGGTGTAATGGCGATGGAGATGTTTGCTGAAAATGCCTTGCTTCTCTGTCCAGACACGTGCCTTGGTGGATTTGGACAGGTAAAATTTGGCCTGCCGGTGAAGGTGATGAAAGGGACAATGCGTGTACGTGTGGAAGCGAAACTCGAACGAAAGCAAGGTGATTTGACCTGGGTAAAGTGTCGACTTGTTTCAGATTTAACAAATTCCGAAGGCGTAGTCTTCGGCGAGCGTGATCACCACGAAGCAACGGTTCGACTCGTCAAAAAATCCGATGATTTGAGTGAATTCATGCAATCGGAAATCGCTGCGCTACCTACCATAGGTACGCCTCCATCAGGGCGACTTGAGCACCACGCATCCTTCATCTATTTGCGATATTTCCATGGCCCAAGATTCCAATCCCACGGTGGTGTATTGCGCGGTGTCGGAGATGCCTCACAGCCAGGTATCGACGGAATTGCACTCATGCGCCATCAATTGCCTGCTACAGACCAATTCGCTCATGAAAGAGACGGAGAGGATATTCTGCTTGAGGCACTCCCTATGCTGATTGAAGCAGGATTCCAAAATGCCGGTTTGGTTGCAATGGAGTCTGAAGGTTTCAGCAGTTTGCCCGTTGGTATCGAATGGTCGACAATGCTTCGTGTGCCTGATAAGGATGAACAATTGCGCCTGCGATCAATCCGTACTGCGAATGAAGACGCTGGCGTAACGGTTCACGATGTTCTCGTCGTTGGTTCAGATGATGCACCTATTCTTGCATTGAAGGGACTTCGTTTGAAAGCCATGGCTCCAGTTCCAGATGATCAGAAATTTACACTCGAGCGATAGGGTGATTCTTTGACAGCAACTTTTCGCTGGCTTGAACTTGAGAACGGCCCACGTTGTTTACTCGCAACATGCCCAATCACGAAACACCTACCAGAGGAACTTGAATTCATCGATTGGGATGAAATCAAGACGTTCAAGACTGCAAAAAGGCAGAATGAACACTTCTCGGCTCGTTGGTTACTCGAGGAGGCGGGGAAGGAGTGGGGTGGCATTGATTGCTCACGAATTTCCGTCCATCGGACCGTGGAACGTGCACCATATCTGCAAGCCATCCAAGGTTTGTGGATCCAACCAACATTGCCGAGTATATCCATCGCACACAGCCAAGGCCTAGCATGTGTTGCGCTCATCGATCATGGTTGGACCGTCGGCGTGGATGCAGAACCCTTCGCTCGACCTCCGAGTTCTTCAGTATACGATATGATGGCTAAAGGGCAAGAATTAGCTCTCCTCCAATCGGGTAAATTGGACGCTTTACAGGCTTGGACTTCAAAGGAAGCGGTGCAAAAAGCTGCGCGTATGGGGATGCATCTTAATCCGAGAGATCTTGTCTTGTCCTCAAACTATTTGCAAAATAAAATCACAATTGAAAATTCAATTTTTCAATTGGAAAATCTATCAAACGATGCTTACCATATCACCCTTGCATGGGCCTATGATGATCATCCCATTCGAACGTTGGAGGATGATTTGTTGGATGCAACACGGGAAGCGATGCGTTCGGGAGATGATTGGGAGATTGGTTGCGCAACAATTCGAAGGAATGTCTGACTATTTGTTCCAAAAACGGCTCGATTCCCAGTCAAGACCAAGCATGATACCCACTTCAGTGAGTATCACATAATTGAACAACAGATAGGACAGATATGCGGTAATGAGGACAACCATGGAAGTATTGATGACTTTCTTGCGTTGCCGTTTCACATCATCAAATGTGCATATCCCCCGGTTTCTGAAATACAAGAATAAGCCAACGATGACGGACATTGAGGCGATGGCCAGCATTGTGGGTCGAAACCATTCGTATCCATCCTCTCCCCAATACAGCGTGTTTGAAAGCGCTGCAGCGCTGCTTACACTTGCAAGGCCAAACAGGACAAGTACAACGCTAGGTAGGCAACACATCGATGCGATAATCGTGGATGTAGAAATGAGTTTAATCAAGGACTTGACATTTTTTTCCTCGTTTTCCATTGTATCACTCGCCATTGAAACAATCTGCAAATTGGCTTGAATCACTCGGATTTGTATAGGCTTGTATTGGAAGCACATCAACACCGTTGGACCATTTGCCTAGATTTGTTAGCATACCCACATTGACGAGATTCGCATAAGCAAAATCAGCTGTATTGAGATCGCCCCTGCTTTGGGCAACAACCCAATCCGCTTGAGCATCTACACGTCTGTAAAATGCCCAATCTGCAAGCGTGTCATGTGCCTCATTGGCTGGTATGTAGTGCGTTGCGACCAACCTTGGGAATCCATAACGATCGCTGGGTATGTACAAGAGAAGCGTTTGGTTTTCATCGACCTCCTCGAACAATGCATGTTGGTGAACACTGTTGCATTGCCCGACCGTCATGTCGTCTTCACTAACGACAAGATGGACGATGGAATTTTCTGGCAGGTTGCTGTAATCCGGAATCCACTCCTCTTGGACTGGGCGAGCGGCTGCCATTTCTGTATCGACAAGCACTGTTCGATTCCCCCATCCCATGTTTTGAGCCATGCCGAGGGCTTGGAGTGAGTAGGCCCCTCCTAGACTGTGTCCACCAATCCAGAGATGTTGAGGCATGATTGTTAGGTTTCCAAGCACGTCATCGATTGCGACATCACGTGGTGATGCAGTAATCAGTCCGTTCAGATGTTGCAAGGCAGATTCAATGGAGAGCATTCGAGGAACATGGTGTGGCCAATCCGAAGTTCCGTTAACGATTGTTGCTTCAAAATCTTCGCCACCATCTGGTCGGATATCGGTTGGATACTGAATGTAGGCAACAACCATCCCTTTTGCAGACAGATGGTCAATCCAGTCTGTGTACGAATCGATCGAGGGGTTGTTGAAGGCATGGAACAAGATTGCTAGCGGAACCCCTTCAATACCGGGTTCCTCCGGTAAATGAGGAAGTGTGAGGTACACTGAGAACTCGATGTCTTCTTCCGTAGGACCTTGAATCGCTACAACCTCATCCGGCAGATCGTATGCGTAACGAACGGTTGTACGATCGAACGGCCCTGCTTCGGCGCCGTATCCCATCGCAGGGGCATCTGGAGGCGATGGTGCAATTCCAATAAGTGCAGGTATACCTGGCATGACCAGCCATGCTGCAAGGAAAACTACCAGAACATGGAGGACAGTGGTCCCTTTTTCCTTCCAATTTTGTTTAGAATCAGGTAGCCCTGGAGGCCCCTTCACAGCGATTGCAGTACCCAAGAGAACAACCCCGTAGATTGTAGGAAGAAGCAAGAATGCTCCACGAATGTATCGATAGTCCATCAACACAAAAATAACCCACGAAGCCATAACAGCCCCAATCAGACCGAAGAACAGCCCTTGGATGGGTCTTGGAAGACGATTGCCGCGATGGTGTTGAATGGATGAGTAAACACAGAACGCAAGGAATACCGCTGACAAAAAGGTGATGAATGCAACATTTTCACGAAGAATGAATGTCCATGAAAGGGTTCGAATCGCTTGCGGCCAAATCGCATTTTCAATGGATTCCCCTTGAATCAACATAAGCACCGATTCTGCCAATGCAATAAATGCGCCAAAGGCAATCATTACGGCAGGGAAGGCAGGCGATGAAGCAAAACGGTGAAGAACAAAAATCTCCGCAGAATCCTCTTGTTCCATAGTATGAACAACTGCTTTGGGTTCAAAAAACGTCGTTTAAACTATCAAGCGTTTACGTTGCGGATTTCGGGTGTTTGGTCAGCGATCATAAACTCAAGCATTGCGGCCCACATAACGAATTCCATGCTCTGTTCAAGCTCCTCAACTCCGCCTACCATCTCAATCATGTTATCGAGCGTATCATCGGGTGAATGATAAGCACTGTAATCAGAATCATAAGCGCCGAGGTGGAAGATGGTCTGTGCTCCGAGATCACGGAAAGTCACGTGATCAGAACGACCGAACGTGTCCTCATGAACATCGAGAACGAGATCCTCGTGATCTTCCCAATGCTGATCACAGCCTGAACCGTATGTTCCGTCGATTCGAAGGTCCATTGGTGCTTCCAAGATGTTCCTGTGAACGTGATCAAGGACAGTGGTAATTTCGACGTCTTGAACGTCTGGGTCGAAGTCCGGTCCTGACCAAGCATGGTAAGGATAAGGCTCTCCCGTTGGCTTAAGTGCAGGATAGGAAATGCCCATCATGTCCATGTTGATGTAAAATCGGAGTTCTTTGTCGGTAGGAAGACAATAATCACATTCGTTGTTTGCAAAAGCATTCGAGCCACGCAATCCTTCTTCTTCAGAAGACCACAACGCAAGGAAGGTGTCGCACTCAACTTCAATGTCGACAAATGCCTTGGCAAACAACATCATGCTGACTGTCCCACCTGTGTTGTCGTAGGCTCCTTCGTAGGTTCCACCACCTGGCGGACCACCGGGGAACATGATGTCCATGTGGCCGCCCATTCCTTGTACGCAAGAGGCATCTCGGCCACGCTTCCAAGCAATGACGTTCAGACTCTCTGGTTCAGCGGGGTTGCCGTGATCAAAGACTCTGAGAATGTGAGTTTCATAACCTAAGCCTTCAAAATGACCTTGGAAGAAAGAAGCGGCACGTTCGAATGCAGGGTTCGGTGAGCCCATCCATCGGTTGATGTAGCCACCGCATTGTGTAGTATCGGGACAGACACTCGTGATGTGTTCCATTTTCTCCATCCATTCTCTTCCATTGACGATTGGTGTGCCATTGGTGACGTCAAGTTCGTACGCAGTTCCGGTGCCATCAGGATGTACGATGGTTAATTTCACTTCATCAACGTACGGCGTCAACAGCAGTTTGCCGTTGATAGACTCGCCCTCGACCATGGCGTATCCGTTGGGAATGATGTACCCGTCAACAAACAACATCACATCGGTTGGAACGGAAATTGCCCGTCCGCTTCCTAAAAGCTGGAATTCGTGCCATTCACCACTCTTTAGGAGAACATCCGATGGCATTTGGTAGTCGATTTGGAACACAATAGGCTCACCCTCTTGGATGGATTCATCCTCACCAAAGCATCCAGAAAGAGATGCAAGCAACATGAGAGCAACGAGGAACATTCCTTTGGAGGCACGCCCAACCAGCATAAATCAGCCTATGGACGTCCGCTCATAGGCTTTGTCAGTGAAGGTGCGGATAGCGGGAGTCGAACCCACGACATAAGGTTGGAAACCTCAGATGATAACCACTTCACCATATCCGCACGGTGGTACTCTGTCCGAACAAGCACCCTTTTTTGAGCGCATCGGTCGAAACCCATCATTTCAGACCGGGGGGCGGTGGTACTGCGTCGTAACCCAATTCTACTCTCCTGCGCTGAACGATATCACGATCAGACATTATTCGATTGTACACGACTTGGGTCGCCTGTGATTTCCGCTCGTCGTTGTCTTTCATGCGGCGATTCTTACCTCGAATCATGAGCATTCCAAAAAGGAATGTCAGAAGAATTGCAGCAGCTCCGACTTGGAACAATGGCATGTCATACACGCTGTCCCACTCAAACGAATCATCCGTTGTGGATGACTTGGAGCTGTTGTAGACATTCAATCGGATTGTTACGGTGTCCATTGCTACTTCAGCGCCCGGCTCTGTGACCGTAAGAATGAGATTGTAATTTCCTTCAATGCTTGCAGAACCAATGAAAATCTTTGGCAGAGTGTTCCCAGATTCAGATGTAAAAATCAACGTTTGTGAACTTGTTTCAGATTGAATATTCACCAAGGATTGCAATTCGATTTTAGCAGTAAACCCGTCGCTCATACTTGTTGTAACGGTGCACGAGAAGGTGAAACCCCCTCCTGTTACAGTATCGGCTGAAATCTGATTTGGTATGCATTCGAGTGTTGCTTCACCAGCATTCCTGTTGGGATCGTTTGGCCAATGATCAGGTTTGTGAGCACCCGATGTTTCGTTGTCACCCCACCCATCTCCATCAGAATCAAGATGCTGAGAGTCATGGTCGGGGAAGGCATCCTCATCATCAGCATACCCATCACCGTCTCTATCAGGGCAACCAATTAGCGAACCCCTGAAAGCGGTCCCGTATTCATCAGGGCACTGATCTGCGGCGGTTCCAGAGGATTCGTCTCCGTACCCGTCCATGTCATCATCGTACCATTGTGAACTATCATCTGGCCACAGGTCGTTCAAATCGGAGTACCCATCACCATCTGAATCAACGCACCCAAAGACGTCGTTCGTCGATGTACCAGCATCCTCAGGGCAAGCATCGCCTTGGGTTCCGTTTAATTCATCACCATAGCCGTCGCTGTCGGTATCGTTCCATTGGGTTGCTTCAGCGAGGAATGCGTCGTTGGAATCGGACATACCGTCTGCATCTTCATCATCACAACCGAAAAAGTCACGGAAGGACGTTCCTGGGGTTGCAAGACAATCATCGCCCTCAAAACCAGCTGGGTTATCACCGAACCCATCCCCGTCCTGATCAGCGTGTTGAGTCGCTTCGTTTGGGAAAGCATCTGAACCATTGACGAGGGTCCACTGAGCATCACCATCGGAGTAACCGTCACCATCTGTATCGATGCATCCGAGCCGATCGAGTGTAGAATTTCCTGCAATCAGCATGCATCCATCTTCCAAATCATCGTAGCCATCACCATCAACATCGCTCGCACGGGTTGGATCGGACGGGAATGCATCGTTTTCATCGGAAATACCGTCACCATCACTATCCACGCACCCATGGCGGTCGATGGTCGACGTGCCAGGGACTCCCGGACAAGCATCCGGCTGAGGTCCTGTTGCGTTATCTCCGAATCCATCACCGTCTTGATCGAGCCACTGGAATTTCAAATTCGGTAGTTCATCGATGAGGTCACCCCAGCCATCCCCATCCGAATCCGTACAACCGTATCGATTGCCCATCGTTGAATTCCCGTTCGTGTTTGGACATGCATCCGCAGTTGTTCCGCCGGGGTTGTCTCCGTATCCATCGCCATCAATATCGGACCACTGGGTTATGTCGTCCGGATGTGTATCTTGGATATCCGCCCAACCATCTTGGTCGGTATCTGGACAACCGAGTGTACTGTTTTGCCACGAATCACCGAATTCAGACGGACATGCGTCAGGGTAGTTCCCACTCGCATTATCGCCGTATCCATCACCATCGCTGTCTGTCGATTGCGTTGCATCGTACCGGAATGCGTCCGCTCCTTGGGATACATTCCATAGTCCGTCTGCGTCTGAAATCCCGTCGCCGTCTGAGTCGGGACAACCAATTCGATCAAGCGTTGAATCTCCAAACTGAGTTGGACATCCATCGGGGTTGGTTCCACTCGCATTATCACCGTACCCATCGCCGTCTGTATCCGACGATTGTGTTGGGTCGCTTGGGAAGGCATCAGCTCCGTTGAGCATTGTCCACGACGCATCTGCATCCGAGACACCATCGCTGTCTGTATCGGGACAACCGTTGCGATCGACGGTCGACGTCCCGTGCTGTGAAGGACACTCGTCGCCGTTCGTTCCAGCGGGATTGTCACCAAAGCCATCACCGTCCGTGTCCGATTGTTGCGTCGCGTCGTTTGGCAGGATATCTGCTCCATCTGCGATTGTCCATACAGGTCCGTTTGTTCCGGCCAAGTCCTCATCCGATACGCCATCAGCGTCGCTATCTGGACAGCCAAATCTGTCCAGTGATGATGCGCCTGCTACTGCAGGGCAAGCATCTGGATTTGTTCCAGTGCTTTCGTCTCCATATCCATCACCGTCCGTGTCGCTCCATTGCGTCGAATCCATCGGAAAAGCATCATCCGCATCGGCGTATCCATCACTGTCTAGATCGCTGCAGCCAAGATTTCCGAGTTCTGTCGATGTACCAAATGTTGTGGGACAGTTGTCCGCATTGACTCCACTTGCATTATCACCGTATCCATCTCCGTCTTGGTCAGCCCATTGACTTGGTTCACTTGGGAAGGCGTCTGCACCCTGTGCTGAGGTCCAACCTGCATCACCGTCTGAATAACCATCACCATCGCTGTCAATACAACCAAATCGGTCTTGATAGGACGTCCCGAGTGTCGTATTGCAGGAATCACCTTCTGTTGCAGGAGGTGGATTATCTCCGTAGCCATCCCCGTCTTGATCAGACCATTGCGTCGCATCCCCAAGGAAAGCATCAGCCCCGTCGGTCACGGTCCAAGCCGAGCCATTGATTCCAGCCGGGTCTGGATCGCTTGCACCATCCCCGTCTTCGTCTGGACAACCGTTTCGATCGATGTTTGAGAAAGCCTTGACAGAGTTGCAAGCATCTGCACCGTTGCTAACGAGCCACGTTGCATCGTTGTTGGAGTAGCCATCACCATCGTCGTCCAAACATCCGAAACGGTCAGTTGTTGAATTTCCAAGAACTGTGACACATTCATCCGCTTCGAAACCTGCTGCATTGTCGCCGTATCCGTCAAAATCTTGATCAGCCCATTGTGTGCTTTCGGATGGGAAAGCGTCAGCACCTTCGTTTGCTGTCCACGTAGCATCAGGATTCGAGTAACCGTCTCCATCGCTATCTGGGCATCCTTCTCGGTCATTGGTCGATGTCCCATATGTGCTTGGACAATCATCATCATCGTCCTCAACACCATCAAGATCGGCGTCTTCTGTCAGATTGACCAGTGTTGTCTCCTGATTAACTGCAAGTGAGAAAAACTGCGGTCCTGACGGAACGTTGCTACCATTGATGTGAACTTCCCACGTTCCCTGAGCAGGGCTTGCAAATTTTAATCCGCGAAGCGTGTCAACGTTGTTTGACAATTCAGTCCATGTGCCTGATGGATCTTTAACAGCGAGGTCGAGGTCGTTGATGAGTTGCGTTCCAACGACAGGCGTCGCCGCAGGGTCAATCCATGAGAGGGCGATGTGAAGGTCTGGTGCTCCGCTTTGGACGTTGAAACTCCAACCACGGTTTGCACCGGTGATGACACTCTCATTCTCAATCCACGAGGAGTTGAGCGCCTGACGCAAGTCAATGCGCCCCCATCCTTCATGATTGTTCGGAGCAGTTTCACCAGCACCATTGGTCGAGGAACTGTATTGGCCTGCCATATCGGTTGCGCTCACAGCGAAAATCGCCTTGATGAGCGAAGAGTTTGGATTTTCGTGACCCATATTATCAATTAAATGTTCGAGCAAGAGAGCGGTTGCGCCCGCGGTGAGAGGCGTAGCCATGCTTGTTCCACCCATGTAGGTGTATTCCGAGTTGTGTGCTCCCCACCCAACCGATGTGGTGTAGCGTGACTTCGTAGACAGGATGAATGTTCCGGGAGCCACAATATCTGGTTTCAATCGTGAATCGTCGGTTGGACCGCGACTTGAGAATGCGGCTAAACCCTCCTGATTATTTGCTGTACGATCGGAATTGATTGGGTTGGTGGGGAAGACTCTGGTACTGCTACTTGGAGGGTCGCGAAACGCATCCCATGTCAGTGTCTGTGTTGGGCGATTGTTTTCCGAGGCACCAACAGTGAGTACATTTTTGGCAGTCGCTGGCGAACCTAAACTATCGAGGTCGACCTCGCCATCGCTGTTTGTATCAGCACCTTCATTGGCGGCGGCAAAAAGAATGGTCATGTTGGTGTAATCTCGAGCTGAGCTATCGGCTTGCATAGAACCTATGGTGTACTCTCCATCAACGCTTGAACCCCAAGAGTTCGTGTGCACTCTTGATCCATTCTCTGCACCTGCTTTGAACAATTGAGTGTAATCGGATGGTAATCCCAGAAGCGTATCCTTACCTGCCGAGTTGCAGTAGACGCCAATGGCTTGGAAATACAGGCGTGCTTCAGGTGCAACACCCTTGATGTTGCCTGAGGAGTTTGTACCATCTCCAAGAACCGAACCTGCAACGTGGGTGCCATGCCCATTGATGTCATCGGCTCCATCGTCCGCCGGAGAACCACAACTGGAAGCTTCCGATGCACTCATTCCCCATGAAACAACGTCGACGATGTGATCTCTGAAATCAGCATGCATGGTCGAATCGTTGGTTCCACTATCAAGACCTGTATCCGCAACGGTAACGATGATACCTGTACCGTCAACACTGTTCCACGAACTGTTGATGCCGTTAACGATGGTTTGGTCCCAAAGGTCATCGGCTTTGAGAATGGTATCTGCGACATCGTTTTGCAATTCAGCCCACATCTTTTCTTCCATCCATTCAATTTCATCTTGTTCTGCCAACCACGCAAGGGCTGAGGATGCTTTGTCGATGTAGAGTGTAGCAAACCGTCCAACGTGGTAATGGACATCAATATCCGTTCTGTCTTCGATGTCTTGAGGGAGATTGACTCCTGATAACACGACGTTGATTGGAACGACGTCGTCAGCATAAAAGAAGCCCGAAGGACCGATGTCTAGCCCAAGGAGTGCTTGTGCTAATCGTGTTCGGATTTTGTCTGTTGGGTCGAGTTTTACAACGCCTTCAACCCCAAGAGAGGCGAGGAATCCAACAGATTGTTTGTCGATTTCACAATGGAAACCTGTTGCTGGAATGAACGAATAGCAAGCGATGTCAGCTTCCTCAAGTTCGATGACCCAATCGCTGGGGATGGGGTACGTGTGTGTGAGGATGTAGTTTCCATTCAGTTGTTTTTCTCCCGTAACGGTTTGCCATTTTTCGATAGGTGTAACCGTTGCATCTCGATGGAGAAGGTCGACGGTACCGGCGCCTAGGTCCGAATCATACCAACCGCTTGCGAGCTCCATGTTTGGAGAGATCCCAAGTTGAGAAAGTAAATCGAGATCAGCATTTGTTTCTACTTTGACATCCGGCGAAGGTTGAGCGAATGCAATTGGAGCTGCTAATTGCGCCAACATGAGACAAACGAGGAAGGTTGAAACTCGGACATGTGAAGCCGGCATGAGTCGTTGTTAGCATCGGTTACTCATCAATGATTTGCATTAACCAAGTTCCGATTGATAACGAGCATTGAAAGGAGGGTCGCGTCAGCCCAACCTATGCGAGGCATGGGTTCCGGAGGTGGCGATGCAATGGAGCCATCCGATATCAATGAACGAACTCAGATTGTTGGCCGCCAAATTTGGCGTGTTGTACCGTATGCTAAGCGATACCCAGGACGCGTACTTTCAGGGATTTTTGGCAACGCCATGGCACGATTTTTCGACCTGATGCCGTTTGTTGCCATCGGTTTAGCGGTTGATTATTTCACAGGAGGGGAGTTGTATGGTCCTCAAATCGTTCAGGATTTTGTCACCTCTTTTGGCGGAGATCCAGCGATTGGTTATGGCGTGCTTATCTTCCTTGGATTCTTTTGCTTGGCAATATTTCAGGGAATATCCGAGTATTCTTGGCAAACCTTAGGTTACAAAATTCAACACGATCTTCGAATGGACGCAACCAAGTCCCTGATTGCGATGGAAGCATCGTATTACGATATGCGACAAACCGGACAAATCATGGCTGTGTTGTCCAGTGATGTAAATCAGCTCGAAGACGTCGTCTCAGATTCATCAACGTCCATTATTCGAATTATTGTCACGTTTTTCACGGCGTTTTTGATTCTGGTTCTCATGTCTTGGAAACTTGCCATCGTTCTGTTCGGACCAATCATCTTCATAGTCCCAATTGTGTATTGGTTTTCAACCAGCGTCCAAAGAAAGTATCGAAAACAGCGTGAATCAACCGGGGATATCACAGCAGTTCTTGAGAACCTCATATCAGGTATTGCTGTCGTTCAAGCCTACAACGCAGAAGAATGGGAAGCAAACCGTGTTGACCGGGAATCAGGCGCTTACCGTGATCAGGCAATGGGAGCAAGTCAGGACCGGAACCGATTCATACCAATGATCTACGTCGTCGCCGGAATTGCATTTGGCCTTCTTGTAACGGCTGGAGGTTGGTTGGCCAAGGAGGGTGACATTACAACAGGCCAGCTGGTCACGTTCTTGTTGATCAGCACTCGAATGACCATGCCGATGTTCATCTTTGGTATACTCGTAAACCAATTACAGCGTGGTGAAGCTGCTGCTCGTCGTGTCTTTGCCGCCATCGACCTGGAACCAACAATTGTCGATGCTGATAATGCCACTGAATTGCTCGGGCCGATCGAATCAGTAGAATTCAGAGATGTCCACTTTACCTACCCAAATACAACCACCAAGGTACTCAGCGGGATTTCATTCACCGTTGCGGGTGGTCAATTCTTGGGTGTCATGGGCCATACAGGTGCAGGAAAGACAACGATTTTGAAATTGCTCATGCGCTATTACGTCCCGGACTCGGGAGAGGTCCTCATTAACGGAAACAACATCAATACGTTCACTCTTGCAAGCGTCCGTGAAGCAATTGGCTTTGTTAGTCAAGACCCCTTCCTTTTCTACGGTTCAATTCGAGACAACGTTCAGTACAACCAAGTTGCTGAAGAGAGTGATTTGTTGAAAGCATTGGAACTCGCAGGGGCACTCGAATTTGTTGAAGAATTAGAAGACGGTATTGAGACGATGGTCGGTGATCGTGGAGCCATGCTGAGCGGTGGTCAGCGTGCTCGTGTTTCGCTTGCGCGGGCGCTCTTGAAGAAACCATCCTTACTGATTCTCGATGAGGCTTCAAGCGCACTTGATGCTGAGACTGAACGTCGAATCCAAGAAAACCTTCTCAGCACAGGCTCAGGTCGTGCAACGATTGCAGTTGCTCATCGGTTAAGCACAATTCGCAATGCAAATGAAATACTTGCCATGGTTGATGGAGCCATTGTTGAACGCGGAAAGCACGATGAGTTGCTCGAGCACCAAGGTGTTTATTCGAGTCAGTGGACCATTCAAACCGGTGATATGGCTGGAATGTGATCACGTTCGCTCTAAAATCGGCCGAAGGATTGTTGTCATCTGTTCCTTCGGGTCAACGGGAATAAACGATTTGTTTCCCCATAGGATAAGCACAGAGATAACAAAAAACAACGGGATTCCAATAATAAGTGACCATATGGCAATGGTGAGGTCAAGGAAATAATACTCTTCAAACAGTTCAGAGACAACAATTGTTCCGAAGAGAACAACAACACGCGTAAAGGTCAGAACAGAACGTATCGTTAGCCAAATCTCTTCTTCGTCGGATTTCCCGAGAAGTTTTGTTTCAGCCATGAAGCATGTTGATTTCATTCATTGAAAGGGGTTGCGTCGATTATACGACTCAAAGTGTCCGTTCGCGGTCATCAATTTGGCGGCCAACACCTGCAGCCCCACCGGTCTGTCGAATCTCTCGCCATGCTTTGTTCACGCCTTGCCCATAGGCCCAATGAGCGAGAAAAACGAAGAGAGGCGCAAGAGCAACTGTTCCGATGGATCGATGTGGGCTTGTTCCAATTGCTGCACCAAGCCAGGACAGTCCGATGTAGAATCCCATGAGACCAAGCGTTCCATGAACTGCGAGTCGAGACAAAGTCCAGTCACCATCGAGTGAGAACCACGGATAGTCTGTTGCACCCCCTGTAGCAGCTCCCGCAATCAATGTGATAATCGATAGCGCTGTTAACCATGGAAAGAAACCTATCGCAGTGTGGGACCATGTTGCGATTTCAGGCCATCGCTTGTTGGCAACCATTCGCGTGTAGCCATAGTTCCGCATCTGCTTCATGTAGGGTTTGAATGGTCGTCGTCGACGATGTGGCATAACGTTCGAAGGGTCGATGAAGAGTTTATGTCCTTCACGTTGTATCTTAGCGTCGAGAACCACGTCTTCAGCGCCGATACAGCCCGGTTCGAAGAAGTTGACTTGGCGGAGGTTTTCCATTCTGTGAGCGCAATTAACACCAGGATTGTGGGTAATTGGTACCAATTCGCCGCGTGGTTGTGCACCGTATCGTGTGCCTGCGGTCATGAATTTTGTACAGAAGGCAACATCAGCACATTTTGCCCCAAATGGATCATCGTCAGGAGCAAAGTTTGGCCCTCCAACTGCACCTACTTCCGGATCTTTGAACCATCGAATCAATTTCTCAGCCCAATCGAGGGGTGGGACTGTATCATCGTCCGTGAACAGTACAAGCTCGTGGTCCATTTGCCGGAGTGCAAAGTTGCAAGCGTCGGCTCGATTTGTTGAAGGGTCTTCAATCCACGTTGCACCATATTTTTCGCAAACATCCTTCGTGTGATCTCTGGATTTAGAATCCGAAATCACGATTTCAATGTCAGGATATGTCTGTTGCGTCAACCTGTCAAGAACGATGGCGAGTTCATCAGCGTTGTTGATGGTCGGAATCAAAATGGCAACCTTGTAGGGTGTTCCATCCTCCTTGAGTACAGGTTCCACCATGGCCATGCGTGATGGAACTCACATATCAAAAAGATGTTTTACTCGTCGACTATGTTTTCTGGCAATCCTAACACAGCAGCGGAAGATGAGGCGGGCAAAGATTGAACATCCTTCAATGTCTTCTCCATCGCTCTTAGCCGCCTCATCATCGAATCCTCTCCACGCTCATTAGAAATCGTATTGGCAGCAGTATTGAGTTGCTTATGTAATTTAGTCATCCTATTTCCGAATTTCACGAATTCAGTCTTTACTCCACCAAGAACATTCCAGACCTCACTTGCTGAGGATTCGAGAGCAAGGGTACGGAATCCCATCTGTAGACTGTTCACAAACGCTGCAAGCGTCGAAGGCCCGGTAACAACAATTTGATGATCTCTTTGGAGGGTTTCAAACAAACCAGGGCGTCTCACTACGTCGGCATAGAGTCCTTCAGTTGGAAGAAACATCACTGCAAAGTCTGTTGTGTAAGGGGAAGCAACGTATTCTTGACTAATCGTCTTGGCTTTTCCTTTAACATTTGATTCAAATTTTTTGTATGCGTCTTGAATGGCTTTTTTGTCGCCTTCATCCATTGCCTCCTGGAGGCGGAGGTAATCTTCTTTGGGAAATTTACAATCGATAGGTAGCCATACGGGTTTGGTATAATCGCCCCCGATACCCGGCAACTTAATTGCAAATTCAACTTGACCCTTACAAGCAGGGTGCGTTTTTACATTCTTTTCATATTGGTTCGGTGAAAGGATACTTTGCAGGATTTGTTCAGCTTGAATTTCTCCAAGGGCGCCCCGCGTCGAAACATTGGAAAGAACTTTCTTTAATCCACCAACATCCATTGCAAGAGTCTGCATTTCCCCGAGTCCTTTCTGAACTGCTTCAAGCCTATCGCTTACGAGTTTGAACGATTCGCTAATTCTCTTCTCCAAAGTAGATTGTAGTTTTTCGTCTACTGTATCTCTCATTTGGTCCAATTTTTTCTCGTTACCTTCCTTCAGTTCGTTGATGTTAATCGATACATTTGCGAGGTGCTTTTGCTGTTCAATACCAATGTCTCTCAATGTCGTGGTCAGGGTCTCAGTCGAAAGCTTGTTCATCTCGCGAAGTTCGCGACGAAGTTCAATATCATTCGAGCCAGAGTCCCCAGCTAAAAGTTTCCAAATCGATGCAATCAAAGCTAAGCTTAAAATGAGTATGATTACTAATTCCACAGACACCATGCCGATATCTATTCGCCGAGAGTACATGAAGACGTCGGCCAACAGGGGGGTCTTTCAACGCGCGAAAACGGCAATATCGGAATAGTAAGTTCATAAGCCGTCGAAAAGAGAGGTAGGCTGTAGGGGTGCCTCATATGTTGAATGTCACAGCTCGCCAAGAACTCATCAGCAAGATTCTGGACACATTGATGATTGTCGTCGAAGATGCTCGATTCGACTTCGAAGAAGACGGATTAACCGTCCGAGTCGTTGACTCATCACACGTTGCAATGATTAAACTCACAGTTGACGCCGCTGCGTTTGACGGGTGGGAATTGGACGCGAAGAAGATTGGACTCGAGATGAAGAAGATTCGCGAAGTAACGACTCTTGGCGGATCTGGAGACTTGATTGAAATTTCACACCAAGATGGACAGGACTTTACCATGAGTCTCGGTAAGATTGTCCGCAACCTCCGCCCTCTCGACAATGCAACAATGGCTTCGCCACCTTCGTTGCCGAAGTTGGACCTCCCATGCAAGATTATCATGAACGGTGCTGAACTTGGCCAAGCGCTGAAAGCTGCCAAACAAGTCGGTGATCTTGTAAATTTCAGCATCGATGAATCATCGTTCAAGGTTCATGTTCGAAATAACACCGATTCAGTCAACATTTCATTCGACAAGGACGAGATGGACGAACTGGTCTGTGATGGTGCGGCAAGAAGTCAATACAGTCTCACCTACCTTGAACCACTTTCCCGCAGATTTGGACCAAGTGACAAGGTAACCATTCAGTTTGGTGAGAATTTCCCACTTGCAATGAATTTCACGTTTGAAGATGGAGCAGGTGAAGTCGATTATTTCCTTGCGCCACGTGTTGAAAGCGACTACTGATTAGTATTCCCGCCATCCATGGCCGCAGTCTTTACAGGATAGCATCCGCGTTTCAGGCTCATCGGATGATCGTGTCTGTTCGAGATAAAAGTAAACTTCAGTGCAATCGCATTTTGGACACATGTAGGATTCGGTTGAGAGTACACCCTTTCGCTGATCGGAATCTTTGATGATTTCATACTCACGCTTCTCAGCCTTGGTCGTCGTCTTGGTTTTGGAGAGGTCGATTTCCTTTCCACCAACTTTCATTTTTACATTTGCAGGTCCCGTGTAACCACATTTGTAGTTGGTGCAGGTGATGTCGCCACTCGGACTCGGGAACGACAGAGTTCCACACTGGGGACAAAACATGTCCAAGCCATCGACATTATACATTTAATGGTGGTGGTAACGCTTGGAGAATTCTTCGATTCTTTCAAGTGGATAAATTTAGGCTCGAGTGGAGCGTGACAACATTCAATTCCAAGTGGAGAGTGGACGATGTATGTGGCTGTGGTATTCCTGGCAATCAGCAGCCATTGTGAACGAAAACGGCGACATTCTTGATGTTGAGATCAACAATGCCCGATTTTCAGTTCAGGCAGCGAAAGACCGTCTAAAACTCGTGGCTAGTGGACAATTGCCGCCTGAGGCGATTGTTCTTGCAGAAAGATTCCCAGAAGCTGCGCCAACTGCACATGGTTCCGATGAGTTGCCTGAATTTGAGGTGCCACAACCAACCATGATTCAGATGGAAATCGCCGATGAAGCAGCGTTGTTGCTTGCAAAGGAGGGGGTCGCAATTTCCGCAGCCGACCCAAACCGACGGTTGGAGCATCTTCTACGAGCGAGTGAGGAACTGCGAACGCTCCATCTAACAATGGAGGCGCGTCTCGTTGAGTGGGTCGGTCTCTTCCTCCCTTCGGCACGGTTTGAGACCAATCGTTCTCAAGTCGCTGGAAAACTCAGCGAAGTTGACTCCCTGTCAGACTATGCATCACTCCTGCAAGTTGAGGATGCGTATGAACAGCCTTCTGATTCGGAATGGAAAGCCCTCCACGATTGGGCAGTGATGGTTTCCACTCAAGCTCGGCAATTGGATCGACTGGAACATGCAATCCGTCTTTCGGCACAAAAGCATCTTCCATCCACATCAACTCTCGTTGGACCGCTTCTTGCGGCCCGCTTGTGCGTCGAAGCACATGGACGTGCCCGCCTTGCTCGCCTTCCCTCTGGGACGGTGCAAGTTCTTGGAGCTGAGAAGGCATTTTTCAGTCATCTTCGCAGCGGAACCGCACCACCCAAACACGGGCATATTTTCATGCACCCATGGATATCGAGGTCGCCGAGATGGATTCGAGGTAAAATAGCGCGAATGCTCGCATCAAAAATCAGCATTGCTGCGAGATTGGATGCCTTTGAAGGAACCCCAATGAGCCAAGACGATGTTGACCAAGTCGAGGCAAAAGTTGAGGCCATCCGCAAGGAATTTCCCAAGCCTCCAAGGCGTTGAGGTGGTCACATGGCTAATCATCGACGCATTCGTCCACTGTCCGACTACGTTTTGTTGGAAGGAAGAAATGTGTGGACAGTGAATGCAAACCCTGGGGTTGCAGTTCGAGGTGAATCCCTTCGGAAATTTCGCGGTGTTGAGCACCGTAGGTGGGACCCAAACCGCTCAAAACTTGGGGCGGGATTGTTGCGCACTCGAAAGGATCCATCGAATCTTCTTCCAAAACCAGGTTCGACCGTGTTGTACTTAGGAGCAGGCCACGGGACCACGATATCGCATTTGCACGATCATTTGTGTGGTGCATCAAATACACACCGAGGTCGGTTGGTTGCCGTTGATTTAGCACCTCGTTGCTTGAGAGACCTGACCCATTTGGCTGAGAGTCGCCCAGGCTTGGTTCCAGTTTTGGGTGATGCACGAAAGTTCGACGCATGGGGTGTCTTGGTGCCATCTCGCATCGATTGGTTGTTTCAGGACGTTGCCCAGGCTGGCCAAGTTGAGATTTTTCTCTCAGCAGTTCGCCGATTCCTGAGCAAAGACGGAATCGGGTTACTCTCTCTTAAAGCAGCGAGTGAGCGACATCAAGACGGTGGCGATACAGACATCTTTGCGACAGCAGTTGCCCGACTCTCTGCTGAAGTCGAACTGATTGAACACATCAATTTGACGGGATTTGAAGATCAACACGCCCTTTTCATCATTCGTAGGAAGTGAGATATTGCCTGAATTGCCAGAGGTTGAAACGGTTCGCAGAGGCCTGGAGCAAGCGATGGTTGGGCGGAGTTTGGAGAACGTGATTCTTCGCAGAGAAAACCTTCGTTTTCCATTTCCTGAAGGTTTTTGCTCTCGGGTTGAAGGTCTCCAGATCGATTCAATTCGAAGGAGAGCGAAGTATCTCCTGATAGATCTAAGTGATGGGAAAGTCATACTCTCTCATCTCGGAATGTCGGGCCGGTACACTCTTTTTGATGCACAGAAGGTGAGGCAATACGCCATGACTCAAGATGTTGATGAAACATCACGATTTGGTTTGGCAACCGGATTTGATGGACGGCATGATCACGTTGAATTCCGATTTGACGACGGAAGCGTTGCTGTTTACACAGACCCGCGCCGGTTTGGAATCATGGACCTTATCGAAGTAGGAGAAGAAAACATACATCCTTTGCTGGAATCATTGGGACCTGAACCCTTTGGAGATTGGAATGCCAAACAGCTTGCTCAACGGCTTGAAAAGAAAACGACGAGCATAAAAGTTGCCTTACTCGATCAGCGAATTGTCGTTGGAGTAGGCAACATCTATGCATGTGAGGCATTGTACCGTAGTGGAATACATCCACAACGGCAAAGCAAGACCTTGGTTCGTAAAGATGGTAAGCCAACAAAGAAATTGAATGTGCTTGTTGAGAACGTTGTCCAAGTGCTCGAACAAGCTGTCGAGGTAGGAGGCAGTTCGCTGAACGATTTCGCTGATGTCAACGGGACACTCGGTTACTTCGGACATCATTTCCAAGCCTATGACCGAGAAGACCAACCCTGCTTGAAAGCCGATTGTGGTGGAACGATTGAGCGGATCACGCAATCAGGGCGTTCGACATTTCTCTGTCCGAGGTGCCAACGTTAACCAGAGAGAATCCCAAGCATCACCGTCGACGCAAAACCCCAGAGAACGAGAGCAGTTATCCTGTTCACCACAGAACCGTTTGAGCGTAACCAATCCAACAGCGGTGTTCCAGTCAAAAACACCGCTACCAGAATATACCACGTCATGTCGATTGCCATACCAATGAATCCGATAATCAACTTCGTTTCAAGACTCATTCCGGACTCAAGAACTTGAGCAAGCACCGCTACGAGAAAAAGAGCAATTTTTGGGTTGAAAAAGGCGATTGAAAATCCTTCCAAGAAGCCTTTTGCTTCTCCTTCAAGAGACCCTATCTGCGTATCATCGACATGCATCCACATCAACCAACCGTACCAAAGAAGGAGTACGATTCCAATCCACTGCAAGCCAAGAAAGACTTGAGGAGCCTCTTCGAGAAGAACAATCAATCCGAAGATTGCAACGCCCGCATAGAGACCAAATCCAATCCCGTGACCCACAGCACAAAGAACGCCTCGTCTGCGTCCACCAACGATGGTGTTACGAATCACCATCAAGAGGCTTGGGCCAGGGGAAATCGCTCCGAGGAAAAAGACCGTGCTTGCAGCGAGAATCGCTTCCCATGCGAGGTCCATGGTGATGGGGCTGAATCATTCCTCTTGAGTGCTTTCATAGCAAGAAGAATGTGTATCCACCTTTCCAAGGATCAAGTTCAGCATTTGCCTTCGCTGTCGCTTCAGCATAAAGTGACGTGTATCTACGACTGTGTACGGTTTTGAGAATTGCCCGAAGGAAAGCCTCGTTCGACTGGCTATTTTGCTCCTTTTCTGCCATGCAGGGAAATCAACATCAACGGTTATGAATCTTTCGCTAATATGTCTAAACAAGATGAATTTTTACCGGAAAACAGCATTATCCTCGAATTCTCTTCAATTTCATGGACGTGTGTTGGGTCAGAGTAGAATCGTTGACATCTCGGCGGTATATCCTGAATCCTGTCGGCCCTGGGAGTCGAAGATGTTGCTCGGAGGGGTCCGTTCCGGGACCATGCCAAATCCGATTGTTCGATTGCTTTGTTTCGGTTGATGAAAAGATGACATGGCGTGGCATCGAATCCATGTCATAATCGTCTAAATCTTCCTGCAAAACGACACCTGCCATCTTGAGTTTACGTTTTGCTCGAAGAGCAGAAACTGCTTCTCTTCGGTGTGAAGACCGGAGTATATCCAATCCGAAATGTGCGCCAATCATCGCCTCTCGACAATCAGGAACATCGAACCATCGCTCCGAGCGAAGGGTTGCCTGCTTGACGACTTGAAGCGACTTGAGATGGATAGCAGCAAGTCCTGGTGCGACGTGATTGTAGGCGCCCACATCCATTGCAATCCAAGCTGGTCGTCCATTGCTCAGGCGAACATCGCTTTCTGCAACATAGCCTGGATTCGGGCCTACTTTTGTTGTGGTAGAATGCCCAAATACGACAGTTCGGTCAGGATCAACCGCATAAGCATGGGTGTAGAACCGTTTTCGAATCCAAAGGAGTTCTTTGTCTCCTTGCAAATCCAGAGGCATGCGGGGATCGTAACCTGCATGGACCAAACGTAAATCATCGAGTACGATGTGATTCGGAAGGTTGTCCATCCACATAAGATCGCTTGCGAATTGTTTCTTTGCATCGTAAAGGTCACCTTCAGCTCGGACAATGTAAGAACCCCAGGTTGATCTTCCTCCACGAACCAGCCAAGGTTGCCACAATTCAACACTCCCGTCGTCCTGTAGTGATGAAATGGCCATCAACTCATGGTTTCCTTTCAAACAGATGATTTGCGGATGCGTTCGTATGAAATCGATTACGCCAGCAGAATCTGGTCCACGATCGATCATATCTCCGAGGCAGACAACTCGGTCTTCTGGATTCAATTTCAACCGATGCATAAGTGCCCGAAACGTTCCAAGGTGTCCGTGAACATCACCGATGGCCCAAACATTACGGCCTTCATCCAGTCTTGCTTGCAAGTCCGCTTCGATGTGTGCATCCCTAAAGGATGGGCCCAAAGGAAGGTCCAATTTGCATCCCATGATTTTCACAAGAGAAGAGATCCCTCTCCGGTTGCCAATTACCAATGAGGATATATTGTCTTCGCTTTGTTTGTGGGTCAAATGTGTCGATTTCTGGACCTTTTTCGATGTTTCAGAATCAATTATTTCAGCCAGTAGCAAGATAATCCTTTCAAAAAATATCAACACCTTGTGCTTTGATGGATACTTTACATATTTCTTCTGTATTGCCCACCAACACGGAACAATGCATCAGTGATTTGTCCTAGGCTCGCAACCTTGACCGTCTCCATGAGCTCTTCGAAGACGTTTCCACCTGTTCGTGCAACTTCTTGAAGTTGAGCGAGAGCGGCTGTTGTAGCATCGC
>MDTB01186723.1_pt1 | contig 22193 bp, 33 predicted proteins | sample 811161 | NCBI WGS metagenome assembly MDTB01 (sample SAMN05326650, study PRJNA326480) | marine metagenome | isolation source: seawater | place: Mediterranean Sea | collected 2009 | reverse complement strand
GGACAAAGTTAATGACAGAGATAGTATGTGTGTAAACAGAGACAGAAAGTTTAGCACAATAGTAGGTGACTCTGGAGGATATCAACTAGGAAAAGGTGTAATAAAATTTGATTGGAAAGATTTTGAAGGTAACAAAGCAAACACGGTAAGAAGCAATATACTAAATTGGCTAGAACTAACAAGCGATTGGGCAATGACACTTGATGTTCCTACGTGGGCGGCAGATGATTTAAATTCACCAAAAACAGGATTGAACAGTTTTCAAGACACACTAGATGGAACTATATACAACAACAAATTTTTCCAAAAGAATAGACTAGGACAAACAAAATTTTTGAATGTGCTACAAGGTGATGATTGGGAAACTGCTCAAATTTGGTATGATGCTGTAAAAGATTTTGAATTTGAAGGTTGGGCAATGGGCGGTATCAATATGTGTGATATGGAAGTGATGCTCAAACGTCTAATCATAATGAGAGATGAAAACAAATTAGAAGGTAAAGATTGGATGCACGTACTTGGTACATCACAGTTAGACTGGGCGTGTTTCTTAACACAAGTGCAAAGACAAGTAAGACAGCACATTAATGAAAACTTCACAATCAGTTTTGATTCAGCATCTGCATTTTTATCAACTGCTAATGGACTAGTATATACACACAACTTGTTTACTCCAAAAAGATGGTCTTACATAATGGAAAAAGCTCCAGATGACAAAAGACTAAAAGGCAGTAATATTAAATTTCCTTTTCCATCGGCAATTGGTGACAGATTAACAATGGGAGATATTTGCTGGTATGGTGAAGGCGATCTAAATAAAAACAACAAAGAAGGCAAAACAAGTTGGGACAGTTTCAGTTACACACTAATGATGGCACACAATGTATACAATCATATAAGAGCTGTGCAAATAGCAAATGATATGAATGATATAGAAATGATAAAGTATCAGCCAGATCCAAAAGCATGGCAAAAAATAAAAAATGCAGACAATACAGATGAGCCGAGTGAATTTGTACCAAGAAACATATTGTATTTCAACACACTAGTGGAGCAAGTGTTTACAAGTGAAAGACCAATGGAGTTGATATCAAATTCTAAAGCATTCCTGGCAGATATAAGAGGCACAAGATGGCAAAGAGCAACAGGTGGTGGTAAAGGTAAAAACAACTTTAGTTCTTTATTTGAAGGAGGATAAATGAAAGTAAAAAGTAAAGCATATAAAAAATTAAAAGATCAACATGATTATCTAAAAAGAAAAGTGGAAGAGCTTACCGAAGACAGAAAAAAAGATAGAAGCTCAGAAAGTAAAACTTTGCTCATGCGTCTTAAAAAAAGCAAATTAGCTTTAAAAGATGCACTGGTACGTGCAAAAGCAACATTGACAAAAAAGTAAATTTATAGTAATATAAACTATGCTTAGAACTTATGATTCTGGAATGAAAGATGACATAAAAGTGTTTTCTGGAAAAGAAGTGGAACACACGCCGGCATTTGGAAAACAGACCTTATTCTTGGCAACTAATGAATTAACATTTGATGCAATACAAGAAATGGCAGTAAAGGTGAATGCGGAAGCTATCTATTATGGTGCAAACAGAACATTCATGCACAACGTGGCTACACAGATTGCACAGATCATGAAATTTTTAGACATGGGATATTTCGTCACTATAGATTATCAATACAACTTACACAATGAAGTTAAGAAAAGATTCAGCAGTGTGTGGAACAAGGAAAAATTTATTCCATTTTGCTCTATAATTTTTGACAACAGTGAAGAAGATAACAATTTATGTATAAAGGTAGATGATGTTGATTTCAATAAAACAAATCCAGGTGTATGGACAATGAGTATGAATCATTTTAAACAATCATCAGGATTTACATCTTGGAATGATTATAAAAAAGATAAACCAATGGAGGAAGACACATGGCTGATGCGGATCCAACATACGAATTAAGAGAGAAAGCATTGAAAGAACAAGCGGCAAAAGGATCTAAGATGATATGGGTGACTTTTCGTAAAGAGGGTATACACAAGTATCCTGCGGCATTAGATGATCCTAAATTGGCTACTGGAGACAGATATGATGTAAGTTTTTTAGGGTATCCACACAGACACATATTTCACTTCAAAGTTGCCATTGAGGTGTTTCATGATGATAGAGATATTGAGTTTATACAATTTAAAAGATGGATAGAAGACATGTACAGTGAAGGCACACTTAAACTTGACTACAAGTCATGTGAAATGATGTCTGATGATTTGTATGTTGCGATTACAAAGAGATATCCAGGTAGACAAATTGAAATAGATGTATCAGAAGATGGAGAGAATGGGAGTCATGCAGTTTATGAAAGAAATACAAATTAAAGAAAACAGAGCTACAACAAGAATGGGGTATCTTCCTATAGGCGGAGGTGGGCTTAATGCGTCATACACATTTGTAGATGCAGTTGCAAATATTTGCACAACCGCAGGTAACTTAGGCTTGAAATACGGTAAAGACTTTATTTGGGCATATCACGGATATGACAATGATGATGATGATTGTGTAACACTATTAGTAAAAGACGAAAAGTACGAAACTTTTTTACACTTGGCTTTACAAAATAAACATGTTATAAAACACACAGATAGTGGTAATGTAAAATTAATAAAGGAGGCAAACTAGTATGAGAGTACCGTATACAAATTTTAAAACTAGAATTGGTGATACTGATGAAGTAGGTGGTTGTACTTTTATTGGTGGCGAATGGAAAGACATAGACACTGAAGAACTTTTTGCAAATAAAAAAGTTGTTGTATTCGCACTTCCTGGAGCATTTACACCAACTTGTTCATCGCAACAAGTACCAGGGTATGAGGCAAAGTATGAAGAGTTCAAAACGGCAGGCATTGATGAAGTGTATTGTATATCAGTGAATGATGCATTTGTTATGAATGCATGGTTCAAAGACCAAAATGTTAAACAGGTTAAACCTATAGGAGATGGTGAAGCTGTTTTCACACAAGGGATGGGCATGCTTGTGAATAAACCAAAGCAAGGGTTTGGTATGAGATCTTGGAGATATTCAATGCTTGTAGATAATGGTAACATAGTAAAACAATTTATTGAACCAGGAAAAAATAATGCAAGTGATGACGATGATCCGTTTGAGGTATCAGATGCTGACACAATGTTAAACTTTATAAAAGGAAAATAATGAAAATTTTCTACATGGGATTGGAGCCATACGAAGGTAGATATACTTTACAGCTTTCGGATTGGACTGAACGTGCTTATAAGAAACGTGGTATAGAATATGTTGTTGTGCCTGGCACAACTATTGATGATTCCAAAGCAATAGTCACAGGACAAGTATTAGATGCACATGGCAGAAGCTATTTTGGTATGAGTCAAATGATGAATCTTGTACAGATGATGAAGGCAGGTGAAATTACATCAAGTGATATTATCTTCTTTGAAGACATGTTTCAACCAGGTATTGAAGCATTGCCGTACATACTACAACAATCACCAGAAGAATACAGGCCAAAAATATATCTAAGATGTTTAGCACAATCAATTGATCCAGATGATTTTGTTCATGTTTGGGGTATGAGTAAATGGATGAGCTTGTACGAAGAAATGTGCAATGAGATTCCAAATGTAACTATTCTAGCAAGTAATGAGGAAATGGTTGCAAACATGCGTATTGCCAACTGGAAGGCTCCTATTTACAACATATCAGGTTTAAGTTTTGGCAAAGAAGAAGTACAAAGTAGAGTAGAACAAAAACTTTTCATTGAAAGAAAACAAAGAGTGGTTTTTGGCGCAAGATGGGACCAAGAAAAACAGCCACAATTTTTTATGGATCTTGCACAAGCGTACAAACAAAAACATCCAGAAACAGAATTTGCAATATGTTCAGGTGGACCTTTGAGATCTAATAACGAGTACTATGTCGACGAGGCAAAACATTTAGCTAATGAAGGCATAATAACGATAAATGAAAATTTGCAAAAAAATGATTATTACAATATACTTGCAGACTCAAGAGTATTATTTAATTGTGCTTTACAAGACTGGACATCTAACACAGTCAGTGAAGCAGATGCGTTAGGTTGTAATGTGCTATTTCCAGCATACAGATCATTTCCAGAAGTGTTTTCAAATGACCATACAAGAATGTATGTGCCTTGGTCACAGCAGGACGCAATGAGTAAATTAGAAATATTATTAAGTAAACCATCCCCTAGTATGGGTCAAATATCTGATTGGACTGACAGTACCATAGACAGAATGATAGACATCATGACAGGCAAGGGCGAACAATGGAGAAGAGATGGACCCCACTACAGAACACCCGTTTCAGAAAACAAATATTAAAAGCCCTAACAAAGCAGTGCTAGTCACAGGCGGTGCTGGATATGTTGGGTCTCATACTTGTAAATTACTTGCAAAAAATGGTTACGTGCCTGTCGTTGTTGACCGGCATTACAACAAAGGCCTTGTGTCATTTGGCCCAAACTACAATTTACAACTACCACAAGAAATAGATAGATTAGATGAAATAGTAAAACGTTACAATATCACAAGTTGTATACACTTTGCTGGCAGTACAAGTGTGCCAGAATCTGTGTCAAATCCTTCGCTATACTACAAAAACAATTTAATAGTAACACTAAGTCTACTAGATAAGTTAGTTTCCTTAGACATAAAAACTTTTGTGTATAGTTCAAGTGCCGCAGTTTATGGCGATCCAGGAATGCGTAAATGTAAGGAGTCAGATGAGGCAAAACCAATTAGTTCTTATGGAGCAAGTAAATTAATGATGGAGCAAATTTGTAAAGACTATAAAGTTGCTTACGGATTATCTAGTGTGGGGCTAAGATATTTTAATGCCGCTGGAGCCGACCCAGAAGGTGAAGTAGGAGAACTTAGAAGTAAAGAGACACACATTATACCACTAGCCATAAAGGCATCAAGACAAGGTAAGCCTTTCACAATGTTTGGAGATCAATATAACACTGAAGATGGCTCGTGTGTAAGAGACTATGTTCACGTTATGGATCTAGCTGATGCACACTTGAAAGCACTTAACTTTGCTTCGGAAAATACTATATCTGAGGTGTTTAATTTAGGCTCTGGAGCTCCTGCTTCAAATAAAGAACTATTAGACACAGTTCAAAAATACACAGGAAAAATGGATATACAAATACATCCAAACCGTCCAGGAGATCCTGCGTATTTGGTTGCAGATATAACCAAAGTAAAAGAAATATTGGGATGGCATCCTAATCAAAGTTCAATTGATAACGTAGTTGCGACTGCTGTAAAATGGTACAATAAAAAGAATAAAAAGGACATACAATAGTGTCCGAGCAAATTGCTGTCAGTATGCACTTTGGTGTGCAAACACACAAGCCTAATTATTTGCCGATTGTAGAAATTAAATTAGATGAGCTTGTTGTAATTAAAAAGCATGAAATAAGGCATGACAATGTGTTAAATTTTAAATTAGATTTATTGGACAATAAAGAACATACCCTCACAGTCAACAGGACAGGACATAATGAAAAGGATAAGCAAATATTATCAATAATAAATTTGACAGTTGATGAAATTAATCTAAATAAGTTATTAGATATGACAGTGTACAAACCAGATTATCCTAAGTTATGGCTAAAAGAACAACAAGATGCTGGGCATGATCAAACAAAATATCAAAAAGGTTGGCGAGATTTTGGATTCAATGGCCAGTGGCGGATGAACTTCACAACTCCTTTTTACACATGGCTACTGAAAAACACATGATAGATCCAAAAAAAAAATATAATTTGTTTAGACAAAACAAAAATTTTTGTGTAGTACCATGGACAAATTTTGAACTTTACACAAATGGTGATGTTCGTACTTGTAGTGTAGGAAGAACTAGACTAGGAAATGTAAACAAAACTAGCATACATGATATACTTGGTGGCGATAAACTTACAAGTATTAGACAAAATATGTTAGATAACAAGGCTGATAAGAACTGTGGTTGGTGTGTACATAGAACAATTTCAGATAACAACTTTTCTTATTTGCGTGATCATTATAATTCAAGACTAATTGATGAGGATATTGATTATCTTGATAAGAATAATTTTGATCTACGATTTATTGACTTGCACTGGTCTAATATATGTAACTTGCGTTGTGTAATGTGCTGGCCACAACAAAGTAGTCTTATAGCTAAAGATGAAAAAGTTGTGACAGCATCTGTAAACAAAAAAAATATAAACATGATAATTGATATGATTAAAAAAAATCAAAGCAACTTGAAAGAAATTTATCTCAGTGGTGGTGAACCTTTTTATATTCCTTACAATACAATCCTGCTAGAACAATTAGAAAACACAGACATACCTTTAAGAATTAATACCAATATGCACTGGCAAAAAAATAATAAACTTTTTAAAATATTATGTAAAAAATTTAAAAATGTTCAATTAACAATGAGTGTAGATGCACTTGGTAGTAAATTTAATTATATACGTAACGGCGCCAATTGGAATAGATTTATTTCAAACCTAAAGTATGTGCGAGATAATACAAATTTTGACATACGTGTTAATTCTATTTTTAGTGTTATGAATGCAATAGATGTAGATAAGGTTGTAAATTTTTTCTACCATAAAGAAAATATTAAAGACATTACAATAAACATTTTACATAGGCCTGCTCCTATTGATGCAAAAAATTATCCAACAGAAAAAAAAGCAGAGATTATAAAAAAATTAGAACAATGCTTAAAAACTTTAGCAAAGGAAGATACAAATTTAATTAATAACATTAAAAACTGTATCATGCAAATTAAATTGCCAAAGCAAGAGAATTATATTTCAACTTTAGATAATATTACAAAAAGGCATACAACTAAGTGGCAAGAAATGTTTAAGGACTTAGTATGAAAAATGCATTATTAGTAGGTTGTGGGAACACACGTGGTGAAAACATAATTTTAGGATGTAAGAATGCAGGCTACCATGTTACAAATATAGGGCAGACGCAATCAAAAATAGATGGAGTTAATAATATCTCAGTAACATGGAAGGAATTAGGAATTACGAATTTACATAAAATTTTATATCAAATAAAAACTGATGTTGATTTAATATTTTTCAATCAAAATTCTTCTAGTTTAGCTGGTAAAAATTTTACACAAACAATTGACACTTTAGACTTATGGAGTCTTACAAAAAATTGGACACAAAGTTATTGGTTAAGTTGTCAAATGCCATACATGCTTATAAAAAATTTTGAACACAAAATAAATGATAATTGTAACATAGGTTGGATGTTATCAAGTTATATTGATAAAGACAAGTCCGGCGTTGTAGACTATCCTGATTACAGTGGCTATAAATTTACCAATTACCTAATAATGAAAAATTTCAGTAAAAAATACAACACTTTTGGCATAAATCCAGAATTTGGATCTACTGACAAAATACAAAAATTAATAGGTGACATTTGTAATGGCAATATTAAATGCAATGGTGAAATATTTTAAATTGACTTTGTTACAATACGCAACTATAATAAAGGATATACTATGAACGATAGACTAAAAGATAGTTGGGCACCAGAAGGGCCTGTAAGTAAAACAATAAAAGAAAGAATACAAAAAGCTGGCAAGAGATTTCATTCAAACGACAACATATCTGAATTTATAGAAGATGGCGAGATGGATCTATTACAAGCAGAAGTACAAGAAAAATTACAAGGAGTCTTAGACAGTCTTGTCATTGACACACAGAATGACCACAACACACAGGAAACTGCAAAACGTGTGGCAAAGATGTACATCAGAGAAACATTTGGTGGTAGATTCAAACCAGCGCCAAGAGTTACAAGTTTTCCTAACATGGGCTACAAAAGCATGTACACTAGTGGTCCAATATCCATTAGATCAACGTGTGCCCATCACTTTCAAAACATTGTAGGCAAGGCATGGATTGGTATTATTCCAAACGGTGAGGTTATTGGACTTAGTAAGTTTAATAGAATAGTGCATCACATAGTTGAAAGACCGCAAATACAAGAAGAGATGACAACACAGATTGCTGATGAACTGAAAAAATATGCTAAAACGGAAAACCTTGCAGTAGTTGTAAAAGCCGAACATCATTGTATGACACACAGAGGTGTAAGAGAGCATGAAAGCGATATGACAACAGCGATAATGCTTGGTGCTTTTAAGGAAGATCCAGCAACCAGAGATGAGTTTTATAAAATTTGTATGAGCATGAAAGGTCATGGTAATGGCAACTAAAAAAAAATTACAAAAGAAAAAATTGACAAAGAAACAGATCAAAGAAATGCAAGCAAATGTTCAATCTGACATGCAGGAATGGACACTAGGCGGTGGTGAATTGAATGTAGGCACCGCAACAATTACCGGAAGCCCAATGGATAATGACTTTGAAATAACTTATGGACAAATGGATATGGGATTTGACGAAGACGAACTGAAAAAAAAGTACCCTGCTTTACAAGACGCACATGAACACTATCAAAATATTTTAGATATGTGTAGAACACGAGAGAAGGAAGAGAATGAGGATTAAAGAAGACATAAAACTTAACTTTGATGATGTGTTAATGGAACCTAAAAGATCTACATTAAGTTCAAGACGTGACGTTGACATGACTAGGAAGTTTACATTTATAAATTCGGGTAAAGTAATGAACTTTACGCCTATCTTTGCAAGTAACATGGACGGCGTTGGCACATTTAGCATGGCAAAGGTGTTACAAGAACACAAAATGATGACTGTAATTACTAAAAGCACGCCATTGGACAAATGGAAAGAGGCTGTTGGAACTGGCCTGCGATTACAAAGTGTATCTGTTTCCGTAGGTACTAACAAAATGTGGGATAATGACGCCGCTGATTATAGGAATATGGAGGCAGTCTTACAAAGTTTTCCAGACGTTAAAATGATTACAGTTGATGTGGCAAATGCATACCATCAAAATTTTGTGGATTTTATTAAAAAAGTTAGAGATGACTATCCTGAAAAAGTAATTGTTGCTGGCAATGTTGTTACTCCGGAGATGGTAGAAGAATTAATTATTAATGGTGCTGACATGGTTAAGATTGGTATTGGACCTGGTTCTGTATGTACAACAAGAACAATGACCGGAGTAGGGGTGCCACAGTTTTCAGCAATATTAGAATGTGCTGACGCCGCGAATGGAGTAGATGGACACATAATGGCTGATGGAGGCTGTGTTTATCCTGGTGATATAGCAAAAGCATTAGGTGGAGGTGCTCATGCTGTAATGATTGGAGGTATGCTAGCAGGACACAATGAATCAGAAATTCAGGTAGAAGACGGCAAACGTGAATTTTATGGCATGAGTTCAGACCGTGCAAGAGAAATTCACGGCAAAAGAAAAGATGGCTACAGAGGAAATGAAGGTCGACATGTATCTCTACCCGATAGAGGACCTGTAAATGATACTGTTGAAGATATTTTAGGTGGAATACGATCAGCGGCCACATATATTGGTGCAAGGCGACTTAAAGATATGCCAAAATGTTCTACCTTTGTAAGGGTTGAAAATAACATTAACAGAGTATATGAGCGATACACAAAGTAAGCTTAATGCTATTGAAAGCAAAATTGAATCACTTGAAGATAGCCTAAGTGCTGTTCGTAAGGTTACTCCTGTCCATGATTCAACTTGGTATGTGAAATGGGTTGCAGTATTTTTTATCTGCATAGCTGTGTTGTGCAGATCAGTTGAAGAAGTACCAAAAATTTATGATGTTTACTTTTCAGTTGTTGGAACTGCGGGGTGGTTATGGGTTGGATTTAAATGGCATGACCGTGCATTAATAGTTTTAAACACAATTTTATTGGCCATGTTGGCCTCAGGTTTATTTAGACACGTCGTTACACAATTTTAAATACACAATATGATTCCTGATAAGAATACGTTTTGTGTAATGCCATGGTTTGGTCTTACCTTAGATAGCAGAAACAGATTGTCTCCATGTTGTAATATTAACAAATGGACATACACCTATGACCAAGTAGAAGAATATTGGGCATCAGACGAACTAAAAAACTTACGTAAAGACTTGTTAAACGGAGTCAGAAACAATATTTGTAACAAATGCTGGATTAAAGAAGATCACGGAGGCCAGTCACAAAGACTTATTTCGAATTATGCAATTAAGGGAAAAATTAGAAAACAAATTAATAATCCAAAAATAGAAGATATTCAATACTTTGATTTAACAACTGGTAACTTGTGTAACCTAAGATGCCTTATGTGTAAACCTAGTTTGAGTAGTCAAATATTAGCTGAAGCCATACAACATCCATATCTGAAAGAAATGCATAGTCCTACAGAACACTACGAACAAATAAAATTTGACTGGGGTAAAAGCACTGACTTTATGAAATGGTGTGACGCATATCTTTCGCAGGCAACAATTATAAATTTAAGCGGAGGTGAGCCATTAATTATTCCATGGTTACCACAAATCTTATCTAAGATTCCTGCACAGCAAAAAAAGAAATGTGTGCTACAAATGACTACTAATCTTACAAAAATAAATGATATTATATTTGATAGTTTCAAGGATTTCAAAAAGGTTTGGCTAAATGTTTCTTTAGATGGCACAGAAAAAACTTTTGAATATGTAAGAAACAAGCATGACTGGAACACGTTAGTGAAAAATATTGAATACATAGAAGCTAAAAATTCACCTAATGTTCAGTTTGGAGTAAACCATGTTGTGCAAGCCATAAGTTATCACTCAATACTAGATTTAGTAAATTTTTGTGATAATCATAAAATGTTAATTAATCCAATTACAATTGATAGACCAAGTAGTTTCCATATTAGTTCGTTATCCTTGGACAGTAAAAAAACTTTTTTAGACAACACAAAAAATTATAACGGTTTTAATCAAAATTTTATAAACTTTGTACGTGAACATACAAGAGCTCATTTAGCACAAGATCCAATTTTAGTACAGGAATGTATTAATTATTTGGAAAAATTTGATAGGGCAAGACACACAGACTGGCGTAAAGTATTGCCGGTTGAAAATTTTGCCTAGTTGTAGTAAAATACAATATGGAAGATTCAAAAAAAAATTACTTTACCACAGGGCAAATGCGTAATGCATTATTACAAATTGAAGACCAAATGGTACACTCAAATTGGATGCCAAATATAATAATTGGACTTAATCGAGGTGGACTTATCCCTTCTGTATATCTGTCACACAGGCTAAATGTAACACACGAATCAATTACCATTAGATTAAGAGACAATGAATCTAATCGCAAGCCCGATCTAAGTAATTTGGAAAAAGCCTTTGCTTTTCAAAAAAAAATATTGATAGTTGATGATATTAATGATTCTGGAAAAACACTGAAGTATATTGAAGATAATTTTGGTAGACCAAAAGAGCGTATAAGATTTGCTGTGTTGGTTAACAACAAGCCTAGCATCACAGCGGTAGATTATTTTGGTTATCAAATCAACAAAGACGAGGTGCCTAGTTGGCTTGTTTTTCCGTGGGAAGAATGGAGCAAATAATAACCAATTGACTAAAAAATTTAAATAGCTTATAATACATTATGGCAAATATTGCAGGTAAAATTTGGGGATCCACAGAACTTATTCTAGCTAATAGCTCATTAGAATTTCACAGAATAGATTATAAAGCAGGTGGTGTGTGTAGTAAACACAAACATGAATACAAGTTTAACGGCTTTTATGTTGTATCTGGCAAAATGAAAATTAGAGTATGGCAAAAAGATTACGACTTAGTAGACGAAACTATACTCGGACCAGGAGATTTTACTTCTGTAAAACCAGGCCTATATCATACATTTGAAGGCATTGAAAGTGGAGTTGCCTTTGAACTATATTGGGCAAACTTTCAACACAATGATATCCATAGAGAATCCGTTGGACATTTCAAAAAGGATAACGTAGTTAGATTAGATAAAAAGAAAGGGAAGTAATGATCCCTATAAAAGGCTACGCAACATTTGATACTTTAAAACATTGTTGGATTGGCTCAGCTTTTAAAATAGAGTGGTTTGAAAATACTCCTTTTTATAAGAATGATAAAATAATGTCACCTTTGAAACGTATTGCCGAAGAGACTGAACAAGATTTTCAAATGTTAGAAAAACTACTCAATAAAGCTGGAGTACAAACATATCGAAGCTGGCCTGACATGGATAAAATTGGCTCACTAAAAAATTTATATAGACCAATGGTAAATCCAAGAGACAATTTTGCTGTTATAGGAGAAAAACTATATGCAGTAAGTGGCAGAGATGTTAGAGGGTGTAAGGATGTACTTAAACAGATTGATAGGAAAAATTTACACATTGAAATGTTACAGACCGAAGGACTTTCGACTGCTGAAATTGTAAGAGTTGGCCAAGATTTATTTTGGGATCATCCCGAGTACAAAGAAAATTTTGACAGTGCTACTATCACAAAATATAAAAAAATGTGGGAGGCTGAAGGTTTTCGAGTGCATATGTCAAGTAGAGGCTATCATAGCGATGCGTCATTCTGTGTGGTAAAGCCAGGTTGTATTGTGTCGCTTTATGATATTCAAGATTATGCTAAAGAATTCCCAGGCTGGGACGTTTTGTACTTGCCAGATCAAAGTTGGAAAAAGTTACATCCTTTTAGGAAAATAACGGAAAAGGTAGGTGGCCGTTGGTGGATACCAGGGGAAGAGGACAATGATAAATTAATTGCATTTGTAAATGAATGGTTGAATGATTGGGTCGGCTATGTGGAAGAAACTGTGTTCGATGTAAATATGTTATCACTTGACCAAAACACTATTATATGCAACAATTACAATAAAGAAGTGTTTGATCATTTTAAAAAACATAAAGTAGAGCCTGTAATTTTTAATTTTAGGCACAGATATTTTTGGGATAATGGCGTACATTGTATTACCCAAGATTTATATAGAGAAGGAACAATGGAGGATTACTTTGGCTGATATCTATCACATCTGGGCAGACCATCATAAAGATGTAGATGCATATGATTTTGCAAATAAAATGCGAAAATTTTTAGATGGTTTAGTCAGTATGGGCAAAATGGAAAACTATAGACTTACAAGAGCTAAATTAGGATTCAGATCAATGGATCTGCCCGAGTTTCACATCATGATGGAGTTTAAAAATATGCAACAACTAGATGACAGTATGACATCTGTATTACGTAATGAAAAAAATATTGACGAATCACATGTTTCATTTAATAGGCTAGTAGACACAGAAACTATTCAACATTTTTTATACAGAGATTTTCCTGATGATCTAAATACATCGACATTGACATCACAACAAAAACAATATACAAATGAAGAAATAGTACAAGCAACAAAAAAGATAGATCCTAAAATATGGAAAAACTAAGGTATTCAGAAATATTTTATTCTGTACAAGGCGAAGGTAGATTTGTAGGTGTACCAAGTGTGTTCTTTCGTGTATTTGGTTGCAACTTTAATTGCCACGGATTTGGTCAAGGCAGAGATAAATCAAAGTGGTTGAAGCCGGAAGAAATGCCATATATGACGCAGGACTTATCGCATGTAAAACATGTAAGAGATCTGCCAGTTGTGGAAATAGGATGTGACGCTAGTGCCAGTTGGGCTAGCAGATACAAACATTTAGTCAGTTGGGACACTGTAGATGACATTGCGGTTAAAGTAAAACAATATACTCCGAACAACAAATGGACAAATGATAATGGATCAGATATACATTTTATAATTACAGGTGGCGAACCAATGCTATGGCAACGTGAAACACAGCAGTTGCTTAGACAGCCTGAATTTAATGATTTGAAAAATTTAACAATAGAAACAAACTGCACTCAACCTTTTAAAGCTGAATTTGAAAGATTTTTACAGGGCTTAGTGCATGGGGATTACACAAAAGAGCCAGTGCATATCACTTGGTCAACATCACCTAAATTATCAATATCAGGAGAACATTGGGCAAAAGCTATTAAGCCGTTTGTAGCTAGACAATATCACAAAATACCTAATACACATTTGTATTTTAAATTTGTAGTACAAGACGAACAAGACTTAAAAGAAGTAGAAATGGCAAGGAAAGAATACAATGAACTAGGAGTCGACGCGGATATCTACTTAATGGCTGTTGGTGCCACGCAAGAAGGACAAGCAAAAACATCGAAACAAGTTGCAGACATTGCATTGCAAAATGGGTATAAGTACTCTCCAAGACTACACGTTGATTTATTTGGAAACAAATGGGGCACATAATGCCTAATAATATTTCACTAACTTTAACTCCAAACTTCATAACTAGTCCTCCACAAATAAAAATTTTCATTAATAATGAGTTAATACACGACGGTGATTTACAAGACAAAAAAGAATGGATTCATACGACAAACATTGACAGATCACTTAGATTAAGAATTATAAGATCTGGCAGAACAAAAGATATTAGTCATAGAGATAATGCAAATGGATTACAAATAACAGACTACACCGTGAACGGAGTAAAAATAGACCCAGCAATAGGATCTTACAATGTGTCTAATAATGATTATGTGGAAACACATGTTGTACACGGAAACCAATTGACGCTTAACGGTGAATACTTTTTAGAGATCCCTTATTATCATCTTAAAGGTGAAATCAAGCAAAAAAACTTAGAAAAATTTAATTTTACTAAACAACATAACGAATATGCATTCTTTGGAGCCAGCATGACAGATTACGATTTCAGTTTAGGGTCTCCGCCAATTTCAAATAAAAAAAGTTACGCTGATCTTTTTTTACAGGATCATAATGGAATAAATCTTGCCACTGGCGGTCAAACAAACCAAGAAGTATTTGAAACAGTATACCACTACCTACAAGAAAATACTGCTAAAATAATATTTGTGCAATTGATAAGTTCGGTTGTAAGGCAAGTTAAAAATATTAAAACAAAACAACTGAAAAGATACTCGCCACACATGGAAGATGATCTAGATTATTTTGACGAATTGACTCAGTCCAGCTTAAAATCAATACAAAACTATTTTGTACATCTTGATGTAGCACCTATAATTGCTTTACAAATACCAGAATATCAAAAGTTAATTAGATACGCTGAAGAGAAAGGCAGTAAAATATATTTTGTAAATTATTTTCAAGACGAACACAAAATCTTTAATACCATATTTCCAAATAATATGGCACCGTACTTTAGCATTGATACAAATACCAAATACTATAAGGAAAACGGAGCCCATGCAACAGTGGAAGAACAGGAAATATATTACCAAAGTATAGTTGACTTTATTGGAAAAACATTATAAAATATAGAATATGAAAGTTAAGAAAACAAAGAACACTAAAGCAAAGAAGAAAACAAAAAGCAAAAGCGAAGAGCCATGGGTAAAAGTGTTAAACATGAATGTGGCTCCAGACAATCCAAGAAATGGTTTTTTTGAGCTCGATTGGAATGATGAATTCGTAAACATGCTTAAACAAAATGGCTACGAAGGAGATTCACCAGAAGAAATAGTTGATAGATGGTTTCAAACTCTTTGTAGAACTATTGGAAATGAACAAGGAGTTGACGTGACAGGGTCAGGTTATGTTCAAATCAATAGAAGAGATGACGGAAAGACAGAGGTATCATAATGGGTTATTTTTTGTTAGGCATATTGATAGGTTGGCTTATACCGAGACCAAAATTTATTGGAAGGGCAGAAATTGCAATATGGGGACCTATAAAGAAAAAACTACCTAAGTTTACACAAAACTGGTGGGGATAAGTGGGTGATTTCAAAATCTTGATATTGGCCTACTTAATTGGACATAGCCCTATTGAATCGCAACAGTACTTTCAAATGCAAGGTTGGTTCAACACTATGGATGAATGCAAAGAAGAATTGTTAAAAACTATGCCTGATGGAAGATATGAAGTTTTAAATGACTTTGTTGTTAAAGGTGACTTTGAATGGGATTGGTTACTTGCAGGATGTAAAAGTGATACAACAGGAGAGGAGTTCCAAGTGACTCCAGTTTATCCAAACGGAAAGCCCAAAGAGTTAGAAGGAATTGAATTTAATTTAAACGAAGTGAATGGAGAAAAAATTTGACACACATATTAGTAGATACCGCAAACACTTTTTTTAGGGCAAGACATGTAATCAAAGGTGACGCTAGTGAAAAGATTGGCATGGCAATTCATATCATGATGAATAGTGTCAAAAAGGCATGGCAAGACTTCGATGGCTCGCATGTAATTTTTTGTTTAGAAGGACGTTCATGGAGGAAAGATCATTATGCCCCTTACAAAAGAAATAGGAAAGATGCCGTTGATGCATTAACTCAGAAGGAAAAAGAAGAAAATGAAGTCTTCTGGGAATGTTATGATGATTTTTGTAAATTTATTAAAGAAAAAACAAATGTTACAGTATTAAGAAATGCACAAGCAGAGGCAGATGATCTTATTGCGAGATGGATTGACAGACATCCTAACGAAAAACATGTAATTGTAAGCACCGATAAGGATCTTAATCAACTCGTTAATCCAAATGTAAAACAGTATAACGGGGTTACGGAACAAACAATCACACATGAAGGATGGTTTGACAAAAAAGGGCAACCAGTAATAGATAAAAAAACAAAAACGGCCAAGGGAGCACCAAACATAGAATGGATCATATTTGAAAAATCCATGAGAGGTGATCCTAGTGATAACATATTTTCAGCATATCCGGGTGTACGTACAAAAGGTACTAAAAATAAAATTGGCCTACAAGAAGCTTTCGCAGATCGAAAGGACAAAGGTTACACTTGGAATAATTTAATGTTAAGCAAATGGGTAGATCCTGAAGGTAAAGAACATCGTGTCCTTGAAGACTATGAACGTAATAAACTACTCGTTGATCTACACGCACAACCAGAAGCAATTGTCCAAGAACTAGACCAAACAATTGATCAAGCAAAAGCAGAAAATAAAAGTATTGATCAAGTTGGTATCAGATTTATGAAGTTTTGTGCCAAGTATGATTTAAATAGAATAAGTGAGCAGGCACAATTATATGTTGAGCCATTTAATGCGAGGTTAGTAGTATGACAGTAACAGCAAAAATGTTAGTCAAAGACAGATTCTGGATAGTAGAAGAAAAAGGTCAAAAACTTGGAACTTTACAAAAACAAGAAAATAATGGATGGGTATTTTTAAGTAAACAAAAAGATAGACAAGTGTTTGATACCCAAGAAAGTTTATTCCAAAAGTTTGGCTTTGATATATTTGATCATAGCACACAGACTACAAATAGTGCTGTTGAACAAACAGATAACTTTGATGTACATGGCTTTGCATGTAGCCAACATCCATACAATCCTATGTTTGATGTTCAAAAGCAATTACCAGTTTACACTAAAACACCAAAGTCCAAAAGTCAATTTTGTGCAGGATACTATATTATTTGTTTTGAAAAAGGATGGCGTAAAGCATATTGTCCAAAAATGATTACGTTATCGAGATATCCTTACAAAGGTCCTATGAAAACTAAATTAGAAATGCAACAGGTATTAAACAATGCAGTCAAAGAGTTCCAAAATACAAACACGACCAATTGAGGATCTACTAGGTCGTATTAGAACACTACGTCAACAAGGGCAACCTCAGATTATTATTACGGCCGCAGAAGCAGATAGACTTGCTGATTCCTTATCACAAGTAATGACCAGAATGGTAACCATACAAGAAGAGATAATTGAAGCTTTGAAAACAGCACAACAGGCACAAACAATCAATATCGAAATGGATGGTGGCGAATTTGAAAACAAAAAATAATTTACAAGACTTATTAGAAATAATATACCCAAGTAAAAGTATTAATTCTACTTTCAATAGTGTGCAGGAAAAATACAAATATATTGCTGACCTTAAAGCAAAAGAATCAAAAGTAACAAAACAATTTTTAAAATTATCAAATTCAGATGTCTTACTAGATTATGGCGTAGGCTTAGGATTTATAACTGAACACTTGCATCAATTTGTAGCAAAAACTTATTGTTATGACACTGATCATAGAATGCTACACTATTGTAATGATAAATTTATTAATGAAGATCATGTTCAGTGTATTACAGATTTAAAGAATGTTAAGCCAAATAAAATAACAATTAATCATGTTTTTGCCGAACATTATTCTTTTATACAGTTTGAAGAATGTATGAAAACTTTGTATGATATATTAGTACCTCAAGGTCTAGTCTGGCTAGACTTTTTTGATCTTGAACAAAAAAATGATACCAACCAGCATCTAAATAAAAATTTTTATAGTCTTAAAAAAACAATTTTTACATTAGAACAAATAGGATTCAAATCTAAATTAGTTGATTCTCGCAATGTTCATGTCAAGATAGTTGTAGAGAAATTATAAATTAGGTAAAACTTTTTTAACACCAAAAAGTGTATTCCAATCCAAACTAAATGCCGCATGTATTATATTTGAAGGCCTAAGTTTTAAAGCACGACACATTTGAAAATATTCTTTCTTGTATAGTGATACGAGATGATCATATTTGTAATTTTTTAAATATTCACAAGCAATCTGATAGCTGGCTTTGGATATCATATTCCTATCGTTCATGTGTGTAATACTGTCACTAGTTTTATTTTTACGTAGTCGTAATCCTATTCTATTATCTCCCAGGTTGTATGCTTTGCTACAACTGAAGGCAACTTGCTGTATACACGGACTAGAAATGTTTAGAGTAATATCAAATGCAGATGGGAACCAAGCCGCATCAATGAACACGCTTATTTTTTCTTCTTCACACTTTGCTATAATGTCGTTAAACTGCCTATGCATGGCTAAATGTCCAGGAAAAGGTGCCGCTATAAGCAAAGGCTTTGTTTTTGTCAAGGTATCTAATGTGGTGTATTCAATAGTAGGCAATAGTTTTCCATAATAAGAATAATCATGTTCAAATATTTGAATATTTTTTAATCCGTATTCCATAATTAGATTATCAATAAAATGATTGCAACCAATAATCAAGTCCTTGTAGCTAAAAGTTTCTAGACCTATAAGGCTGTTTTGTTCAATATTTTTCAATCTATCTAAAAAAAGCGACACAAAGTCCTGTTTGGTGAACTTTGTAATTGTTTCAAACCTTAAATTGTGTTTTGAATCTTCAAAAGCTCTACAGGTTAAAGGTTGTAGATGCGTTATATCCAGTTTTTCTCTATCAAACATATGTGTGAATTGACCAACATTCTTTTATTTTAATATCTTTAGTGAAATGACTACCTGCATGATCCATATCACTACGCCACCAAATTAAATTACCACTCTGCCATTGATGGGCTTTCAAAATTTTGTATTTTTCAACACGAGAAATTGGATTATTACTCAAATATTTTTCATGATCTTGTAGAGCGTTTGGATTAGGCTCCTTAGTGAATACTAATGTGTGCGATTTGTAACATTGTTCAATGTCTTTATTCACTGAGAACGGAATTAAAAAAACTAAATGACTTTTGTGTTTTTTATCAGCTAGGTACTTTCCGTTGTCGTTGTGAATTTTGAATGAGTCAGTGAATTGGCAAAACATCGCCACTGCTAAATTTACTTTTGTGTCTAATATTTTGGCAAATTTTTGCCACATTGTTTTTTTAAACCACAAGTAATGGCTAATATTTTTACTGTCAATGCCATAGATGTTATCCATCAAATTACTTTTAGCAGGATTGGTTGAAAGAAAATGCTGTCTATACTCTATCATTTCATCGTGCGTTAAAAAGTTATCAATACTTCCGGTTTTAGCATTTATATCTAACATGCAGATATTTACAGGAGATAAGATTGAGAATTTCAAGTATTGATTTTTGGTAAATACAACTATAGATATGAGCAGACCTAAACCTACAGTGTTATTACAACACAGTAACAAAACAACCTTCAAATTGGATGAAGTCCTTGCGGCTGAAGGCATATGGGCAGTATTTTATGACGGTAAACCTATTAATCTAAAGTCATCAAGTCTGGTTGCTAACTATCCTGGTCCAAAATACAAAAAAGTTTCATTTTCAAATCCTGGCCATGCAGAAAATTTGGCCAAGAAATTGAACACCCAGCACAACACTGATAAATTTACGGTTTTTTTATTAAAGACAGGCGAAAAATTCAGTAGATAATTTAGCTAGATAATTAATTTTACTACCTTATTGGCTACTATGAATAATTTTTGTGACGGACACTATTTTAAAAACTACCATAAATTTAAAGAAACACGAACAATACTTGACGCACTAGTCTTGACAAATTATCTACAATGGAATCAAACATGTACTAAGTTTTTTGAGATTGGTGTATACAAAGGTGCTAATTTTGCTATTGCAGTTGAAGCAAAAGATAATATGGAATGTTTATTGGTTGACCCTGACTTTACTTTTTTTGATAGTTGTATCCCAGCTAAACTTAAAACGCAGGCCACCTGTCTTCAAATTTATTCTAAAGACATTGATTATAGCAAACTTCCAGCAATGGATTTTATTTCATGGGATGGTGATCCAAATCATCCTACCCCTACTAGTGACTTACAAAATTTAATGCCTATTACTCATGAGGATACTGTGATACAACTAAGTTATGTAAATCATCCAGACACTGATTACAGTAGACAGTTTTTAAAAGACACAAAATGGATAAAATGGCTAGAACTTGATAATTCTGAATTGTATGCTAGATGCGATCTACAGGATTTTATTAACAATTTGCTTGAAAACAAAACAGGACTTCTTGATTTTAGTCGTATCACAAAAGGCAGTGACACAGATGATTACAAATGGAAACTTACCACCCCACGATTTGTATACGAACATGTTGAACTATTAAGTGATTATATAAAAACTAATTAATAATATGGACGTCAAAACAGCATACACCAAAACCTTCCTTATGTTGAAGGAACAACCTACTCATGACGAAAGCATTAAGGCTTCGTATTTTGCATGGTGGCAAAATGTTCGAGAAAGTTACCAAGCAAGATCACTAAGACTTACAAAACTCGGCTTAGAATGGGTACACTCATGTGATATCAAATGCTATAATATTAAATTTCCTGCTAAAATCATATTCACACCACAAACTTACCTTTGGTTAGACGAGTTTGTAGACTGCCCATATTACGTAGATAAGAAAAAAATTATAGTAACTATGGAAAAAATGGCCCTACAATTAATGTTATTTGCGGGAGACATAACAAAATATGGATTATCACGTGCTATGAGCAAAGCCGACGAACAAAAAAGCCAGTAAATTAGCGACTTTTAGCAGGTTGACGGAATGCACAATTCTGCTATAATGGTATTATAAACATTTTACAAAGGAGCGTACAAAATGGCTAGAAAAACTAAAGAAACAACAGTAGGTTCGCAGAATAGAACAGTTACACCGAACGAGGCAAAATCAGCAATAGAACATTGCATAAAATTACAAAGACCTTTAATGATGTGGGGTGCACCTGGTATAGGTAAATCAGACATTGTTAAACAAGTTGCAGATGCACAAGAAAGACAGGTCATAGATATTAGACTGCCTTTATGGGAACCAACAGATATCAAAGGTATTCCATACTACAATTCCAAAGAAAACAACATGGTATGGGCAAGTCCGGCAGAACTGCCAACTGATCCTAAGTCAAACGCCATAGTATTCCTAGATGAATTGAACTCAGCGGCTCCGGCTGTGCAAGCGGCGGCTTATCAGTTGATACTAAACAGAAGAGTTGGTCAGTATCATCTTCCAGAAGGCGTTTCAATTGTAGCGGCTGGTAACAGAGATTCTGACAAAGGTGTGACTTATAGAATGCCTGCTCCTTTAGCAAATAGATTTGTACACATTGAACTTAGAGTAGATTATGATGACTGGTTACAATGGGCTACAGACAGAAAAGTTCATGCAGATGTTGTAGGTTATTGCACTTTTGCAAAACAAGATTTATATGATTTTGATCCTCGAGGATCAAGTAGATCATTTGCAACTCCAAGATCATGGAGTTTTGTATCTCAACTTCTATCAGATGACCTGCCAGAAAGTACGCTCACTGACCTCGTTGCAGGTTGCGTAGGAGAAGGGTTGGCCGTTAAGTTT
>MDTB01179136.1_pt1 | contig 22195 bp, 22 predicted proteins | sample 811161 | NCBI WGS metagenome assembly MDTB01 (sample SAMN05326650, study PRJNA326480) | marine metagenome | isolation source: seawater | place: Mediterranean Sea | collected 2009 | reverse complement strand
TTAACAGCCCAAAAAAGCTTTTGAAAAATTAGGATGGTTACCAAAAACTTCTCTAGAAGAACTTATAAATGAAATGATAATTTCAGATTTAGAAATAGCAAAGAAAGTCGTTAAATTTCTTTTACCATCATTAACCTTAACCATAATAATTTTATTTTTTGCATTTTCACCAATCTTGACTAGAGAATTACAAAATGACTTAAGAAATTTATTAAGTTTAAAAATAAATAATTAACTTTTTAATTATTTTGATAAGCTAAAACAAAAAATTAATTTTTATTTTCTAAATTTACAACGTAATCTTCTATTGTTTTTTTAATACCATCCTTTAATTTAATTTTTGGTTCCCATCCCAAATCTTTTATTTGACTTATATCTAATTTTTTTTGGGGGGTACCATTAGGTTTACTTTTATCCCAATTAATATTACCTTTGTACCCTATGCTAGATGCTATTAATTTGGCTAATTCCTTAATAGTGATATCTTTTCCCGTCCCTACATTTAGATGTATTAAATTAGTATTAATGTCAGTAAATTGAGGATAATAATTTTCTAATGCAAACAAACAGGCTTCAGCTAAATCTTGAGAATGCAAAAATTCTCTTAATGGCGATCCATCCCCCCAGCAACTTACATTATTAATTTTAGTTTTTTTCGCTTCATAAAATTTTCTTATTAAAGCAGGCAAAACATGACTGTTTGTAAAATCATAATTATCTCCAGGACCATATAAATTAGTTGGCATAAGACAAATTGCATCAAAGTTATATTGCTTCCTCATGGCTTGACATAATTTTATTCCAGCTATTTTTGCAATTGCGTAATATTCATTTGTGGGTTCTAGATTACCTTCTAAAAGATAGCTTTCTTTAATTGGTTGCTTTGAAAATTTCGGATAAATACAACTGCTACCAAGAAACAAAAATCTTTTAACTCCATATTTCCAAGCAGTTTCAATAACATTCGTTTGTATTTTTAAATTTTCTAAAATAAATTCTGTAGGGTAATTAGAATTTGCAGCGATTCCTCCAACCTTTGCTGCAGCTAAGACAACAATTTCAGGTTTTTGAATTTCAAAAAACTTTCTAACTTCAATCTGATTAGATAAATCTAATTCTTGTCTATTTTTAAAAACTAGGTTTTTATATCCATTTTTTAAAAAAATTTCTCTAATGGCGCTACCTACCATTCCATTATGACCTGCAATATATATCTTATTTTTTTTATCAATAAGTTTTTTGTTCGCCATTTTATAATCGTTATTGTAAAGAGTTTTTGTTTAAAATAATTTCTTTCTTGGCTTCCTGAATATCATTCTCTACCATTTCCTCTATTATTTTTTCAAGAGAAATTTTAGGGGTCCAACCCAGTTTATCTTTTGCATTAGTTGCATCCCCAAGTAAGGTATCAACTTCAGTTGGTCTAAAATATCTTGGATCTATTTTGATCACAATTTCATTAGTATCTTTTCTTATCCCGACTTCGTTAATGCCATTGCCTTTCCAAGTTATTGCCTTTTGTTCGAGACCACGATTCCAACCTAATTTTTCAGCTGTTAATTCAACAAAGGTTCTAATACTTTCTTGCCTTCCAGTCGATATAACAAAATCTTCAGGCTTATCTTGTTGAAGCATGAGCCATTGCATTTCAACATAATCTCTAGCATGTCCCCAATCCCTAAGAGAATTTAAATTACCTAAATAAAGGCATGATTCCAATCCCTGGTCAATCCTCGCAAGTCCTCTTGTAATTTTCCTGGTAACAAAGGTTTCTCCTCTTCTTGGACTCTCGTGGTTAAATAGAATACCATTGCAAGCAAACAAACCATATGATTCCCTATAGTTAACTGTAATCCAATAAGCATACATTTTTGCTACACCGTAAGGACTACAAGGATAAAAAGGTGTCTTCTCATTTTGTGGAATTTCTCTAACTTTACCAAACAATTCACTTGTGCTAGCTTGGTAAATTTTTGTTCTATCTTTAAAGCCCAAAATTCTTACAGCTTCTAAAATTCTCAACGTTCCTAACGCATCACAATTTGCAGTATATTCAGGGCTTTCAAAACTTACTGCTACATGACTTTGGGCCGCTAAGTTATAAATTTCGTCTGGTTTAATTTCTTGAATCAAGCGAATTAAATTGGTGCTATCCGTAAGATCTCCATAATGTAGAAATATTTTTTTATTTACAGCGTGAGGATCTTGATATAAATGATCAATTCGTTGCGTATTAAAACTACTGGAACGCCTTTTAATACCATGTACTTCATAACCTTTATTCAATAAAAATTCTGCAAGATAACTACCGTCTTGGCCAGTTATACCCGTAATTAAAGCTTTTTTATAAGATTTTTTTGTCATTATCTCATTTTACATTAATATTAGATATTGAAAAATTTTTTCTTTATAGTTGGTTCATCTAAGTCTCAAGAAAAAATTGTTTCAAATATTTTTAAGTCTATTACTATACGAACTCCAACTATCCCTACACATATCTTCAATTGATCTTGACGGGGTCCAATTTAAGAAATTCTTAGCAAATTTATTATCTGCGTAACAGCAAGCTATATCACCTTTTCTTCTTTCTGTTATTTTAAAACTTATTTTTAAATTATTAACTTTTTCAAAAATTTTTATTAGTTCAAGAACGCTAGTGCCTTTTCCTGTACCCAAATTTAAAGCTATGAAACCACTTTTATCATCAAATAGTTGCGAAAGAGATATTTCATGAGCTTCAGCAATATCCATTACATGTACATAGTCTCTTATTCCCGTACCATCTTCTGTTTGCCAATCATCGCCAAAAATAAATAATTTTCTTTTTTCACCACTCGCAACCTTACATATATGTGGGAATAAATTATTGGCATTATTAGTCGGATTCTCACCTATTAACCCAGATGAATGAGCTCCAATAGGATTAAAGTATCTTAAACAAAAGACGCTCCAAGATGAATCACTCTTACTTAGATCTTTTAGAAAACATTCGACAGTTGCCTTAGTTTGCCCATATGGATTAACAGGTGAAATAGTTGCACCTTCATTTATAGGAGATTTAACATCCTTACTATAAATAGTTGCACTGCTGCTAAAGACAATCTTTCTACAATTATTCTCTTTCATTATTTTTAAAAGCCCTATTGTTCCGGAAACATTAACATCCCAATATTCGTGAGGGAAATTACATGACTCTTCAACTGATTTTAAGCCTGCGAAGTGAATAACAGCATCGATATTGTTATTTGCATAATTGGCATCATTAAAAATCTTCTTGAGAAGTTCTAAATCTCTAATATCTCCTTCAATGAAATTTAATTTTTTTTTATATTCTATTTTTTCATTTTCTAATAAGTTTTTTAAATTTTTAAAGGCACCTTGATTACTATTGAATAGAGAATCAATAATTACAACTTTATAATCTCTTTTAATCAAAACAAAAACAGTATGTATACCAATAAAACCTAATCCACCGGTAACTAAAACTGTTTTCATCAAAAATCAAATTTATTTTTGAATAGATAAATAATTTACAAGTAAATTATTTACTTGTGTATATTAAATTAAATATATTAATATTACATTACAAGATCGAATGTTTTAGACATTGAAGTAATTTAAAAAAATACGTGAAAAATTCAACTTTGGAAAAATTTAATTCAAACCAAAATATTGAAGAAACAAAATTAATAGAAGATTTCGAAGTTGATTTTCGATACATCTATAAACATTTTCAAAGAAGAAAGAAACGCATAATATTGATAACTTCATTTGGAACATTATTAAGTCTAATTTACTCTTTTATTATTCCAAAAACCTGGCAAGGTTTTTTTGAAATAATTGTTTCTAGTCAAGAAGAAACCGTAACACTTCCAAATTTGAATTTTATTAAAACAAATTCTTCTAGTTCAAGTTTAAATACCGAAATTGAAATACTAAAAAGTCCTTCAGTACTTTTACCAGTTTTTAATTATGTTGATGATTTAAAAAATAATGAAAATAGAATTTTAGAAAATAAAGAACCAAATATTAAATCACCAAACCTTATCAGAATGGATTTCAATAATTGGGCAAAAAATAACTTAAAAGTAAAATTACAGCCAGATACAAAAGTTTTAAGAATTACTTACAATGATACTGATCGGAATGTAATAATTCCAGCATTAGAGTTGATGACCAAAACATATCAAGAATATTCAGGTAAAAATAAAGAGAAACAACTTGATAAAGAAATATTATTTAGTAAAAAACAAATAGACATTTATGAAAAAAAAAGCAAGGATGCATTTATTAAATTAGAACAATTTGCAGATAAATATGACCTCAAACCTATTACAGGCAGTTTGAACGAAGGCAATATACAATTTACTGATCTTGAATTATTAAAAAATCAATTTGGTAATAGAGTTAGAGAAATAGATGAACTTTTATTAAAATTGGCATCTAAGAATATAAATTATAATTTGTTAATCAAACTCGAAAAAGAAAATGACCAACAATCTTTACTACTTGTACTTATTAGAGATATAGAAAAAAAATTAAACCAAAATAGCTTTATTTACAAAGATAATCACGATTTTATGAAAGAATTAACTGCCAAAAAAGATAGTTTAATACTAAAACTTAAAAAAAATGTAGTTGAGAGTTTGAATGGAGAAAAGGAAATGATATTTTCTAAAATAACAGCTTTAGATAGACCTCAAGAAATAATTTCAAATTATAAGCTTATGGCAATGAACACAGCTCAAGAATTCAAAACTCTTCAGAATTTAGAAGGAAAATATAGACTTTTGCAACTTGATAGAGCCAGACAAAAAGATCCTTGGAATTTAATTGCTGAACCATACCTCTTAAAATATCCCATAGCTCCTTTCAAATCAAGAGTAGTTTTGATTGGAGGTTTTTTAAGTTTATTCTTAACATCATTTTTTTCATATTTTGTTGAGAGAAATACAAAGATAATTTTTAATACAGATGAAATAGAAAAATTCTTAAAAGAAAAAAAATTACTTCAAATTTCTAAAGAAGATTTAAAAACATCTCTTAATAATTTAAAAATATTATCTGATGGTTATCTTGAAAAATATAAAGATAGAAATATTAATGTCATTCCTGTTGGAATAAATGATGAAGATTGGATAAATGAAGTTTTCAATAATATTAGTAATGAATTTAAAAAAGCAAAATTGATAAATCTAAATAATTTTATTAATGCAAATAGATCTATTAACATTTTTATGTTTAAGCTTGGAGAAACCACAAAAGATGATCTTACAGCTCTTAAAAAAATAATTGATCTGAGTTTTGAATCTGAAATATTATGGATTGAGATTTAAAATAAAAATTGTTTTATGCTTTCATTAATATTAAAATTTATAATAAAATTTAGACTAAATATAATCATGCAAAAAAATATATTTAAATATTTTTTTATTATATTATTAAATTTATTTTTTATTACCATACCTCAAAAGGTTTCCAGTGCTGAAAAAAATAATAATTTTATTGAATATATTAAAAAAATACCAAAAAATAATTACATACTTGGGAATGGAGATATTTTAGAAATTAGATTTAATAAACTTGATAATAAGCCAAATAATATTTATCAAATAAGTAGGCAAGGAACTGTTAAACTTCCGAATATTGGTGAAATTTTTATAAGAGGATTAACAATTAATGAATTAGAAAGTACTCTAGATAAGGTTTTTTCTGATTACATATTTAATATTAATACAAAAGTAAACGTAAAAACTTTTCGTCCTATTAGAGTTTATATCAATGGGGAAATTAATGTTCCTGGTATGTATCAACTTTCAGGAGCAATATCAACTGATGTTTTAGTTGATGATATTATTAAGAATTCAACCCCTAATACAATTTTTAATTCAGAGAACCTACTTAAAACTTCACTTGAAATAAATAATAATTATTTAGAAGGTCCACAAAATTATTTTCCTACTTTATTTGATGCAATAAGAGAAGCAGGAGGTATCACGTCAAAATCTAACCTAAGAGAAGTTAAAATAGTTAGGATTAATAGTATTTCTGAAGGTGGTGGTAGGAAGCAAACAATAATAAATTTTGAGGATGTACTTGAAGGAAATAATGAAGAAGGTAATTTAAGAATTTATGATGGAGATTCAGTTTATATTCCAAAATCCGAAAAATCTCAAGAAGTAAATTTACTAAAAAAATCTTTTAAAACCAATTTAAACCCAAGATTTATTAAAGTATTGGTTGGAGGAAGAGTTGAGAGTCCTGGGGTTATAACTGCAGCAAATTCTAATACTCTTAACGATGCTATTGATATTGCAGGTGGTACAAAATTTTTAAAAGGTAAAGTAAAGTTTCTTAGAATAAATAATGACGGCACATTTGAAAAAAGATTAATTAGATTTTCATCTAGAAATAGAAGAGGATCATATCATAATCCCTATTTATCAAGTAATGATATGATAATAGTGGGTAAAAGTGCTTTCAATATTACTAGTGAAATACTGAAAGAATTCACATCTCCCTTTAGAGATATATTCTCTTCTTATGCCCTCTACAAAGCTTTTTCAGAATAATTATTTTTCTTTCTCTCCCATTCTGGAACTAGTCTTGATAAAACATTGAATGTTGCAGATTCATTTTGATCCATTAAATGAACTTTAAGTTTATTTAATTCAATTTCTAATTCATCAAAAGGAATAAATTTTTCGATGGCCTTAAAAATATATTTATTTTGAGTTTTTATAGATTTATTATCTATTAGTAATTCTTCATATAATTTTTCTCCATTTCTTAATCCCGTACATTTTATCTCAATATCACCTTGAGGATTATTTAAGTCTTTGATTGTTAAACCACTTAATTTAATCATTTGTATTGCTAAATCCTTTATTTTTACTGGTTCTCCCATATCTAATAAAAATATTTCTCCACTTTTAGTAATAAAAACTGCCTGAATTACAAGTTGTACTGCTTCTGATATTGTCATAAAAAAACGTATAACTCTCTCGTCAGTCAAGGTTATAGGACCTCCATCCCTAATTTGTTTCTCAAACAAAGGCACTACTGAGCCTGATGAACCAAGAACATTTCCAAATCTAACTATTGAGAATTTTTTTGTTTTAGATGATGAATTTTTTTCTGAATTTGAAAATTTTTCAGCATAAGCTTGAACAATTAATTCAGAAAGTCGTTTAGAAGCGCCCATAATATTTGTAGGCCTTACAGCCTTGTCACTTGAAATTAACATCGTCTGATTTACATTAAATTTTATTGATGCTTCACATATAATTTTGGTAGAGAAAACATTATTAAAAATACCCTCCAGAGGATTAACTTCTACCAATGGAACATGCTTATATGCTGCAGCATGAAGAATTAAATCAACTTCATAATTTCTTATAATATTTTCTATTGTAATTCTATTTGTAGCATTCCCAAGTATTGGAACCACTTCAACCGAATGGTTTTTAAAACTTAAAATTTTTTGGTTAATTGTGTAAAGACTTACCTCACTAACATCAAAAAGAATTATCTTTTTAGGATTTAAATTTATTAGTTGTTTACTCAATTCTGAACCTATACTTCCACCTGCTCCAGTGATAAGAATATTTTTAAATTTACTCTTTGAATCAATCAATACTAATTCCTTCAAGTTAATATCTCTTCCAAGAATATCTTCAATATTAATCTTTCTAAGATTTTTAAAATTAACTTTTTCAAAACTTATTTCATCTATTGAAGGTATTTCCTTAATTTTTATATCCAAATCTTGAGCATCTAAAACAATTCTTTTCTTTTCAGACTTTTTTAAATTTGAATTGGCCAAGAAAATTTCATCAATTGTTCCCCTAAAATCTTTTAATATAGATGATTTTCTAATTGGAATCCCATAAATATTTCTATCTTTCATTTCTTCACTATCGTCAATATAAAATAAAACTTTATAATTATTATTTAATCTTAAAGAAGCAGCTAACTGCGCTGCACTTTCACCAGCACCATATATAACCACATTAATTTTCTTATGATTTTTAGAGATTAATATTAAAAAGTCTCTCGCTAAAAATCTAAAAAATGCAATAGATAATGTTTGATTTTTAAATAGCAAGAAAACAAAGGCTGTACTTGGAAGAGATTTTGAATTTAAGAAACAGGTAAATAATAAAATTATGATAATTAAAATATTCCTTAGGACCAATAAATATAAAAATTTACTTACTATATATCTACTAATTCCTCGATAAAAACCTGTAGCGAAATAACAAATTAAAGATATTATTAATAAATAATTAACAATCCAACTTATATCATTAAATTTATCTAAACCACTTTCCCAAAAAGTAATTAAGAATGAAAAGCAGACTAAAAAAACATCTATTAAAGAGAGGATTAGCCTTCTTTTGAATTTATCTAGCAATATTAAACTATTAATTTGCCTAAAAAAAAATTTATTTATCAATTTATAATTTAATTTCATCAAAAAAATCTTAGCTTACTATCTCATAACTATCAAACATCAAATAGGCATCAGTAAACTTTAAATATAGCTTTCCTTCAGGGGGTTCCTTTGAATATATAGAACTTTCCCAAATAATTATCTTTTGACCATTAACATAACAAAAGGCACCTGGATAAGGCTTTGTGGTTGCTCTAATTAACTTTTCAGCGGAATAAATATCCATCTTATCAGATTTAATTTCACCATCTTCAGGCTTTCTTCCCTCCCAGAATGTCGCTTTATTTTCATTCTGAGTCTTGAATATTAAGTGATTTGAAATAATATTCTCCAGAGAATTCCTAATAAGTTGAATATGTGCTTCTTTGATTAATTGATATAATTCAGTTGCATTTATTTTATTTGTTAAGGGAATTTTAACTTGTTCTAGAATAGGACCTGAGTCAACTTCAGTCGATAACTTAAATAAAGTTGCACCTGTGGTCTTTAAGGATTTCAAAATCGCATTTGGGATAGAAGCTCTTCCTCTGCCCTCAGGGAGTAGGGTAGGATGAATTCCGAGTGCTCCGAAATTTGGGCTTTTTAAAACCTCATCATTTGCTATCTGAGACCAGCCTATAATGAATAGCCAATCTATATTGAGGCTTTTAATAGCGTTTAAACATTTGACTTCATTTATATGATCAACTTTTAAAAGTTTAATTTTTTTTTGTTTGCAAAAATCATCTAAATAAACCCGACCAGATTTTTTAGAAGCAATTTGATCATTAAGGGTAATCGCTAAATCTATGTTTTTATTCAATTTATAAATTTCTTTTATACAGCTAAAGCCTAATTCTACACAAGTCGCAAAAGCTAGTTTTGTCATAATCAATATTGAGGTGGGGGTTTTATTAAATATAAAAAAGTTAAGAAAAGTATTATTATGTCTAATTTAAAAGACATTTTAGAATGATAAATGCCATCAAACTCGGCTTTTTCATAAACACTCATAAAATTATATGCTCTAATTTGAGCTAAACCAGTTAAGCCAGGAACAGAATTTATGGATTTATTGTTATTTCTTAATTTTATTAATTTAATTTGTGATTCAATACATGGTCTTGGCCCTACAAAGCTCATATCCCCTTTTAAGATATTGAAAACTTGAGGTAATTCATCTAAAGAGAATCTTCTCAAGAATTTCCCAACATTAGTAAGTTTAATCTCTCCTATTTTATCTGAAGGTAATAAGGTTGTATTTTTTGGCATACTCCTAAATTTGTAAAATCTAAATTGTTTATTATTTAAGCCAACTCTCTTCTGAATATAAAAAACTGGTTTCCCATCATTGAAGAAAATCATAAAGTATATCAATAAGAGAAAAGGAAAGGAGATTATAAGGAATAAAAAAGAAAAAATCAAATCAAAGAATCTTTTAATTAAAAAATATTTCACCATGATGTCTTGCTAAAAAGCAATTCAAAAGACTCAGCAAATTCTCTACCACTTTGACTTCCTCTATAAGCAGCTAAAGCCTTCATCATTTTTTCAGATCTAGGATGAGGAGAGTCCCTCATAACGTTTTTATATTTCTTTAGAGCATTTATCTTTTTATCAATACAGTCAGTTATATCTATGTAAACATTAGGAGTAAATGGCACTTCATGCAGAGATTGAGACCACTCTGTAGAAGATTGAATTTCCATAAAATAAACATCAAAATTATGATCGTTAATATTTTGTCTTAAAAAGGTTTTTGAAGAAACAATACATGCTCTTGAAATTTGGCGATGATCATCATTTAAATCATTAGGATGATGAGTAAATATTCTGTTTGGTTTTAAAGATACTATTACATCCTCTATAACTTTAACGAGAGAAATATGATCTACATTGTTTATTTTTAAATTAGGAAAACCTGCAATTATTGGTTCTGAAAAGCCTAGATAATTAGAGGCATTAAATATATTTTCATATAGTTCATTAACTTCTAGCCTTTTACTTCTTTCTTCAACATTCCCACAAAGAATTAATGGCTGAACTTTTTCACCTTTCTGAGTAAGTTTATAGCCAGTAGCTCCGAAACCTAATATTTCGTCATCCGGATGTGCAACTACAACTAAATTAGTATGCATGTCTTTGAACTAATTCCTTTAAGATTAATTTACTATAAATTCTTAAAAGAAAATATCTACCTTAATGACATAATTTTCCTTAAGTATCTTAATAAAAGTGGAATAAAAAAAGTTTTCCCAAAAAAAATGTGATAAATATTCAATGTTTCTTTTATTCTTAACAATTTATACTTAGAACTTTCTCCACCTACTTCAATATTAACAAAATTAGAATGAATAAATTTTATATTGACTTCTTTTAAACAAAAAATTCTAAAAAAGAGTTCTAAATCAGCTGCTAAATAAAAATTTATATTATATGGAGCTAATTTGTTTATCAAATCACCAGAAAAACAAACTGATTGATGTATTGGAGAATAACCTTTGAATATTAGATTATAATATTGGCTTTTATTTATAAAAAGATGATTAGGTAAATTATTAAAACGAGATGTTTTTAGAGAAAAAGGTTTAACATACTTAGTTTTATAAATAAACATATCGATAAAATAATTTTCTTCTATATTTAATTGAAAATGAAGTTTATGCAAAGCGAAAGGACTAGATAACCAGTCATCTGATCCAAGAAATATAACCCATTCATTTTTTTTTATAAATTTTATTCCTTTATTCATAGCTTGGTAAATTCCTTTTTTATTTTTATCTTCATAAACAATTTCAAAACGACTATCTAATCTTGAAAAATCCTTTAGTAATTTTATTTCTTCATTTTTATCAGAACCATCTACAAAAATGACTCTCCAATTTTGAAAAACTTGAGATTTTAAGGAAATAACTAATCTCTTTACTACTTTCCCAGAGTTTTTTGTAGGAACAATTATGGAGATAATAGTTCTATACATAAAATTATTTATAAAACCTAAAAGTTTGAACAAAAACTCGAGGCGAAATTATTAGTAAAATAAAAGAAAATGGTATTAAGAAATAATAATATCTTAAACCAATAATTAATGAACCAATCAAGGTATTAAATAAATTAAAGACTATATTATTTTTATAATTCTTTCTAGATATTTTCTGCGAAATTTTAAAAACCTCATATAAATTCAAAACCGAAGGAATTTTAGAATTATATAAAATAAAATTAGCTAAAATTATTTTATCTATTGAATTATTATGATCTCTTGTATTTTTTAAAGTAAGTCCATTTTCATTTAAGTTATAAAAAATGAGTTTTTTATCTGTAAGTTTTACTATTGAGTCACGCCCATAAATAAACAAAATTGTATTTACAATAAGCAAATCCTCTACCCCAGATTTAATTGGAGCAAAATCGCATTGGTTTAAAAATTTTTCTGGTAAATATCCATAACGGAGATTATATTTATTGAAAGGTTCAATTCTAAATATAAATGTAGGATGCATATTTAGTGAGCAAATAAGTGAAATAAAGGGTTTAAAATAATCCTCAAATTTAGATTTATAATTAGCTAAAAAACTTGTTATTAATTTATTATTTTTTAAAAAATAAGCATTTGATGAACTTAAAATTATATTCTTATTTTTTTCCATAAAATCTACCTGAAAATCAGTTCTGCCACGCACATTAAAATCGTCACCATCAAGTCTCAGGATATAAGCTACATCTTCATTAATAGACAAATCTATTCCTATATTCAAAGACTCACTTATTCCCATATTTATTTTATTGTTTATGATGATAAGCCTATAAGGCAAATTATTTTTTAACGAATTAACAATTCTCATTGTTTTATCATTTGAATTATCATTTATAAGAATTACCGTAATAAGATATTTATCAGAGTAAATAGATCTTAAACACCTTTCAATAGTGTTTTGACAATTATATACAGGTATTAAATAAGAAATTTTTAATTTCAATCTACAATTTTTTTTTTATTATATTGCAACCAAATACGATGTCAAAATCCAAAAAATTGAAGCTCCAAGTGGAAAAGGTAAGAAAATACCAATAAATAAAATAAAAATTGTAATAATTAGTTTTTTAACGTTAATGAGTAAATTATTAAATGTATATAAAGTGATCAAGATTATAGTGAGTAATCCAATCAATCCTGCATCCTGAGTAAAGTTCGCAAATATATTATTATTTCTTTGAGAGTTAAATTCATTTTCACACATCAAATCAAAAGTGCTTGGAATTTCATTATTACAATCTTTAAAAATTCTAGGGTAAGCATTTAGCCCGAAACCAAATGGATTAATAAATGGTGTTGCAAATCCAATAAAAGATGAATTGAATCTATCTGCAGCAGATTCATCCAATCCTTTTACAATTTTCAAGGGATTTTTGAAAAGTTCTTCAGATAAAACAAAGACCCTTGTATATTTAAAATTATTTATCCCATAAATAAAAAATATATATAGAAAAATAAAAAAAAGTGATAAATTTTTTAAACTTAATTTTTTTCTTAAAAATTCAAAATTTAAACTTATATTGCATAATAAAAAACCAATTAAAATTATGAATGTTGATACATAAGATGCAAAACTTAAAGACAAAACTACACTTATAAAACATATAATTAAAAATAATTTTTCATAAAAATTTCTAAAGGATTTATAAAAATTATATTCTTTTCTTAGGATATTTTTTGATGTATAAAAACCAACTATAGTAGTTGATATCGTAGCTCCGACATAACCTGGCTCTGGTAAAATACCTGGGTATCCTCTTATTCCAACAGTAATATCTTGCTGAAATGATTTGAATAAAGAAATAAAACTGTATACCTCTGGAGAAAAAATCTGAACTAGCTGAGTTAAGAATAAAAATATTGGCATAATTAGAAAAACTCTATTCAAAGTTAAACAAGTATGAAAGTCTTTTTTAGATAATCTAACGAGCGTTAACCAAGATGCTAATTGAGATATTGAGATTATGTACTTATAAAATAAAGTAAAATCAAAATATATTATTGATGAATAAATCAAGAATGGTAAAACTAAAAAAATTAAATTAATATATTTTTTTAAAAGATAATTTGAAAAACTAAATAATAAATATATATTAAGAATAATTAGTGGCAATATTTGTGTATATCCTGGATTAAAAAATAATGGAAACGAACAATAATTTAAGAAGCTAAAAAAGAATATAAAAAAAGAAAACTTATTCATAGTAATATTATTATACCAACATAGAAAAAACTTATTATATCCAATTTATAAATTCATGAATTATTCAAATGAAACTTTCGATAAAATTAAAAATAAATTGATTTTTATTTTTAGTTCGATTTATTTTTTATTAATATCAAATTCAAAAACTAAAAAAGCTATTTTTTGGGGTAACTCTCCAAATTTGAATTTTGGACCAGGTATTAGAACTCGAAGATTAATCAAATCATTAGGTAACAATTATTTTAAAAAACAAATTATTTATATGCAATCTCACTGGCCTTGGTATGAACTTTTAATTTTTATATTTATTTCAAAGCTGTTAAGTTTACCTATTATTTATAATCAGAATGGAATCTACCATAAGTCATACAGAAATTCATTTTGGATGAAAAATCAAATCTTAATTTTTTCTTTAATAAATGCAAAAAAGATTATTTACCAAAGTTCTTTCTGTAAAGAATCAATAAAGCTAATTTGTAATAAGCATATATGGAACTTAATAACAAAAAAAGATAGTTATACAATTTACAATCCTTGTCCTCTAAACTTTAAAGAAAATTCAAATATCAAGAATATTAAAAAATTCAATATAGTAATTTCAAATTCCTTCTCAAAAGATAGAGCATACTACGCAAAATATATTTTAAATTTAATAAGCAAACTTTTTAAAAAAGAATACGTAAATAAAATTGATATTATTGGGCCTATAAATCAAGGTTTAACAATTAATGAGACTAATTATCTTAAAAATTTAGATAATGTAGTATTACATGGATATTTAAAGCAAAATCAACTAAAAAAAATATTATCTCAATCAAATATTGGGATTCATCTAAATTTTGCCGATCCATGTCCCAATATGGTTTGCGAGTATCTTGCTCATAATATTCCTGTTTTAGTAAATAAAGTGGGAGGTGCAAAAGAAATTGCAAAAAATGCATGTATCCATATTGAAAATAAATTTATCGTAGATAATAATGAAATGCCAATTCTAGATGATGTATTGCTATCTCTAAAAGAAATAATCTTTGGATTTGAATCATTTTCAAAAAAAGCAAAAAAAAGATCTAAAGAATTATCTATAGAAAACTATACTCAAAAACATTTAAATATCTTTTCTAATATATGAAAAATATTATTATTTACGGAGAATTCTTAGAAGTTAGTACAACTGGCATCGCCTATATGAATTCTATGTTAGAAAAAGCACTATTAGAAAATGGATTTGAAATAAATAAATTATATGAACCAAGAACGAATGATTATTTAAAAGAAGATTTTGTAAATAAAAGAAATCTAAATTTAAAATCATATTTAAGTCTATTAAAAAAATATTTAAGATGTAAAAAAAGTCGGATATCTTTTATTACAATTTCCGACAGTTATCTTGGTCTTATAAAGACTGTTTTGATAATAATTTTATTAAAAATTAAAAGTAATAAAATATTTATTTTTTCGCACAGGAGTGATTTATTAGAAAAATATAATAGTTCGTTTTTAAAGAAAATATTAATAAATATAATTTTTGTTTTTTCCACCAAAATAATTTTCCTATCAAAAGGTATCAAAGAAAAAATGCATTTTAATATTTTTCATAAAGAAAAATTTAAGGTACTGAATAATGCATTGGGTAAAAAAGATATGAAAATAAGTAAAAAATTGTTTTTAATTGATCATTCAATTAAAAACAATGAGAAAATTTTTAAAGTTATTTTTAGCAGTAATATTCAAAGATCTAAAGGAATATATGAATGTATTGAAGCAGTAAATATTTTGAATCAAGAATCTAATGATAAGTTTCAATTTGATATTTATGGAATGCTTTTTGAGAAAATAAATTTTGATCATTATGAATTTATCAATTACAAAGGCAAATTAAACTATTTTGAAAGACTTAAAAAAATGTCGGAATATGATTTATTAGTTCTTCCAAGTCTGACTGAGGGTTTCCCAATGATCATGTTGGAATGTATGGCCATAGGTTTACCTTTCATTACTACAGATGTAGGGGCTATTGGAGAAGTGCTAGGAAATAATTATCCCTATTTTTGTAAAAACAATTTAGATAGTATTAAAAAGAACATACAAAAAGTAATCAGTGATTATAGAAATAATTCAATTAAGGAGGTTTTAAAACAAAATAGAGATTTAATAATTCAAAAATATAGCTATCAAAATTATTTAACTAATTTGATTAAGATAATAAATAAAAATTAGTTTTATCTTATGGAAAACAAATTAATATTTGGTACGGGTTCAAGATTTGGCAGATTAACCCTTAAAAAAGCAGAGTCACTAGTAGACTTTGCCTTTAAAAATAATATAAAAAGATTTGATACCGGTTATAACTATGGCAACTTCAAATCACAACCACTTTTAATTAAAGCTTTAAGCAAATATCTTAAAAAAGATAGAGAAGAAGTAAATTTCTCTACAAAAGTATCTCCGCAATCATTTGATTATATAAAAAACTGTGTACAAGAAACAAAAAAACAATTATCTGATACTTTTATCGATAATTTATATATATGGGGTCCAAATGAATCACATTTAGAAGATAAAAATTTTTTAAAAAAACTAAGTGTTCTTAAAAAGCAAAAAATTATCAAAAAGTTATCTATTAATACTCATTCATTAAATTTAATAAACAAAATATCTACTGGATTTTATCAAGAAATCGACGGAATAATGATTGACTATAATCTTTTGAGGCAAGACAGAGAATTAGCTATTGAAAACTGCAAAAAGAATAATCTTGAAGTAATTGCTGGTACAGTGTTGTGTCAAGGTTTACTTTTAGAAAGTCCTTTAAAAATTTTCTTTCGTAACAGAAGTCCTTTTTATCTTGGAAGATTCATATTCAAAAAAGATACAAGAAAAATGTTATCTCAAACCCGAAAATTTCGAAAATATATGAGTGATCACTTCGATTGCAATAAAAAAAAAGTCCCACTTTCTTTTGTTTTAAATAATCCGAAAGTAGATTATATTTCAATAGGTATGATGAGTAAAAAATCCATAAAAATTAATTTAGCAATCAATTCTGCACCTCTAAACATTAATCTAACTGAAGAAATAAAAAAAGTTTGTTTGTCTAATTTCCAAATTATTTGAAATTATTTTATTAAATAAGACTTGAACGATCAAAGGGCTTATATTAATAATTAAAGTATTAAAATAATAAATTATATGAAATTTTTAAGAATTGATGATATTGGAGCTTCTTCAAAACATTTTTTAGTATATGGAAAAAATAGTTTTTATGTAAATGGTAAATATAGAAGAATACTGCCAGAATTCATTACAAATTTTCTTTTTTTCAAAAGATTGCCAATTTTTTCTGGATGGGGTGTTTATCCAGAGTTAAATTTTGATAATTGGCTTTATATATTAAATTACTTAGAAAACAATAAATTTATACTTAATGTAGCGATTACTGCATGTTGGGTAGAAAATGATAATTCACTAACTAGATTCGATAAAAAATTTCCTGAATCATGCGAAATAATAAAATATGGAATTAAAAAAAATTTAATTTATGTTCTCAATCATGGCTTAACTCATTGTATACCTGGAAAACATTTGCCAAGATTATTCAAATCAAACCAAAAATATCATCGGGAATTTAGTAAATATCTAAATTTTGAAAGTCAACTTTTACATTTAGAAAAATCACAAGAGATATTGGGAGAAATTTTTGATAAAAAACCTGAGATATTTGTTCCCCCTGGAAATGTTTATAATGAAGATACTTTAAAAGTAATGAATAAAATAGGTTTAAAAATAATTCAATGCGATAGAAATAGATCCCATCAGCCATCAGATTTATTACTTAATAAATACGAAATAAATCATATTAATAATAAAGAAACTTTAGCTTTCCATGATAGAGATATTATTAAAGCAAAAAAAAATAGTTTTTTTAAAAACCAAAATTTCTCAAAAGGTAGTGAATTTATTAGTATGAAATTATTTTTGGATAAATAAAAAATTAATCTAAAAAATGTTTCCAATAAAATGAAAAAAATTTTATCTCGATTAAATCAAATCTTAAAAAATTACTTCTTTAAATTAAGTTTAAGATTTCAATTTAAAAGTGATTATGAAAAGCCTGTAATCTCCATCTTAAGAGAATTCTATCCACCCCCTTATGGTGGAGGGAATCAATTTATGTTGTATATACTTAAAAACTTAAGAAGCAAAGGATATAGAGTTAAATTGAATTCCTTTGATAAGAATGTAAATATTTTTATAGCGGACTACTGCTGGTTCAATGATTTAATAATAAAAAAGTTTTTAAAACATAAGAATAAATTTAATTCAAAATTAATACATAGAATAGATGGATTACTATCAAGCTATAGAGAAGATGGAGATCCATTAGATAAAAAGGCACAATATATTAATCGATATGCAGATATTTCAGTAATACAATCCCTTTATACCCTTGAACAGTTTAAAGATAATAATTATGAATTTAAAAATGAAGTCATTATATATAATTCAGTGGATAAAAAAATATTTTATCCATCAAAAAGAAAAAACAGAATTATTCAAAAAATAATAAGTGCATCATGGTCAAATAATGTACAAAAAGGGATGAATGACTATTTATGGCTAGATCAAAATTTAGCTTTTGGTAAATACAAATATGAATTTGTAGGAAGACTAAATTTTGAGCCTAAAAATATTTTACTTACTCCTCCTTTACAACCTAAATACTTAGCTCAAAAGTTTAGGGAAGCAGATTTATTCATTTTTTGCGCTATGAATGAATCTTGTTCTAATGTTTTATTAGAAGCCATAGAATGTGGTATTCCAGTAATCTGTAAGAATTCTGGAGCTAATCCAGAAATAATTGGAAATAATGGGTTGCTTTATAATAATGTTATTGAAATTCCAAATTTGATCGAAGAAATCAGTAGCCGAAATAATTTATTTAGAAAGAAAAAGAAATTAAATAAAAATTCTGCTTTTTATGAATATCTAAATTTAGTTGAGAGTTTAAAGATTTAAGGGAAAAGAACTATCTTTTGTATGCAATGGCATAGCCTCTATTGGGAGAAAAACTTATTTCTTGAACATCATAAGTATTTTTATTTTTTATTTCTTTTATGGCATCACAAACACTGTCAAAGATCCCTGGAGATACGTCATCGAAAATAATAATATCTCCCTTTTTTTGCCTATTAGCAACAAAGTTAAATTCAAATAAAACATCTTCTTTAGTATGCTGAGCATCAAGAAATGCAAAGTTAATCCTCTCACATCCTATTTTTAATAAAGTTTTTTTTGTCCACCCTTGTAAAAATATAATATTTTTCAATTCATTTGACCAATTTGAAAGCAATTGCTTTCTTGTAATTTTTCCGTCAGAATCAGTAATGGAATTCCAATAAATTTTCTGTTCATGTGGTAAACAATCAATAGTAATAATTTGACCTGAAACTTTTCCATCATTAATAGCTTTAGACATGCAAATTGAAGAATATCCTCGCCCAGTTCCAGTCTCTAAGATAATTAAATTATCATAAATATTTTTATCTTTACTTTCTTGTATGTATCTAGATAAAACAGTATATAAAACGCGTCCATGAAAATAATTTAATTCTTCTTTTTTTACAACAACTTGAGTTTTTAAAGCTAATTTTCTAAGCCAATCTTGATCGATAGAATAACCTAAATTTTTTTCGAAAATTTTTAAATCTTTATCATCTAAACTTAATGTATTATCATATAATTCAAAATATTTTTCCTTAGATGCCCAGGGTTTGTTACCAAATGGTTTTTTTGGAAAAGGTTTTTCAAAAAAAGGTATAATTGATAAACCCTTAAAAACAAAATTTTTAAACTTTTCTTTTAAATACAATTTAAGTTCAAAGGTTTAATACTACAATGTTGAATTTCTATTTATTAATTATGTTAAATTTTGTGAAAGTGATTTATATTTCTAATTTATTTTAGTTTTTGATAAATATGTTTCAGCCAAAAAAATATCTTTACTCAACTGCCCACAGATTACTTCTTGATAATAAACTTAGCTACATTTTTAAAAAATATAGCTTAAACAAAAGTAGGGAAATCATTGATTTTGGATCTGGGAATCCTCGATATAAATTTCTTGCTCCAAATTCTGAATGGATCTTTTTTGATAAATTCCCAAGTAATGAATATGTGAATTATGCCGATACTGAAAAGATACCTTATAAAAAAGCAGAGACTTTTTTATGTTTAGAGGTCCTGCAATATCTTGAATTTAATGAAATTGAAAATTTATTTGCCGAAATTCAAAGATTAATAAAATATCAAGGTAAAGCTATACTTTCAATACCTTTTTTATATCCAATCGACCATAAAGAGATTTCAAGGTTTTCGAAAAGATTTTTTAATCAAAACTTATTTAAAAAAAATTACGAAATCAATATTTATGAATTTGGTAATTTTTTTTCAGTTATTCACGATTTATTATTTTCAAAAGTTTATTATTTAGAAAGTAAATTGTTTAAAAAAATATTTTTGGTTTTATTAATTCCACTAAAATATTTATCTTTGAAAATTAATAAACAACTATTTTCAATTTCTTCAGGCTACATAATAGTTTTTAAAACTCTAAATAAAAATTAAACTTTTTCCAATTTAAATTTTTTAAATATTAATCTTAATGCAATTATATTGTTGGTTAATTTCTACTTAGTTAAGTATAATATAATTGAATCCATATTAAAATACTTAATAAGTTATGGTTATTTTAAAAAATGATTTTAACTTAATTTTTAAAGAATCCATTGAAGAATCTATAACTTTAAAAAACGAAACTTTAATAGACAAAGATTTAGATAAACTTTTTTCTTTAGCAGAGGACATCAAAAATTTAATAATTAATGGTGGCAAATTATTTATATGCGGTAATGGCGGATCAGCAGCTGATTCTCAACATTTGGCTGCTGAATTAGTTGTAAGACTAAACAAAACCTTCAATAGGGATCCTCTTCCAGCTTATTCTCTGGTACCCGACTCAGTATGTTTAACTGCATGTGCGAATGATTATGATTTTGAAAATATTTTCGAAAGACCCTTAAAGTCAATTGGGAGGAATGGAGATGGACTTCTTTTAATTAGTACTTCTGGGATGTCAAAAAACTTAATAGTAGTTGCAAAAACAGCCAAAGAATTAGGTATAGAAACATTTGCTTTATTAGGTTCAGATGGCGGTCATTTATTTAAGGAAGTACAAAAATCTTATATTGTTAAAAGCAATGACACTGCTCGAATTCAGGAGCTACATATATTAATAGAACATACTCTTGCTAAATTTATAGAAGAAGCTTATTTTAAAACGACATAATATTTTATGAAAAATCAAATTTTAGACATTAAAAAAGTTAAATTAATACTTTTTGATTTTGATGGTGTTTTAACAAACAATAAGGTATATATCAATGGAAGAGGTGAAGAGAGTGTAATTTGTGATAGAGCTGATGGATTAGCTTTCAGAGCATTAAAAATGATAAATTTAGAATGTATTATATTATCGACCGAAAAAAATAAAGTAGTTAGCACTAGGGGAGAAAAACTAGGTCTCACAGTTTTTCAAGGGGTAGAAGATAAACTTTCAAAAGTTATTGAAATTTCAGAGGCAAAAAAAATAGATTTGAGAGAAATAATGTTTATTGGGAATGACATAAATGATTTATCAGTCATTAAAAAGGTTGGAATAAGCGCATGCCCCTCAGATTCACATAATTTAATTAAACAAAATTCTACATTTTGCCTTTCTAGGTCTGGAGGAGATGCAATTGCAAGAGAAATTGTGGAAGAACTGTTTAATATTGATATACAAAAAGTTCTTAAAATATAAAATTAATCTCTTAATAAGAAATTATATTTGTATTAATTAAGTGGTATATTTAAATTTGGATATAAATGAAAGATGATTTTCTTTATTGCTGAAATTGGCATAAACCATAACGGCGATCTTGAAATTTGCAAAAAACTTATAGATGCCGCAAAAACAGCGGGATGTGATGCAGTTAAATTCCAAAAAAGAGACATTGATACTGTTTACACAAGAGAATTTTTAGAATCCAAGAGAGAAAGTCCTTGGGGAACTACCCAGAGAGATCAAAAATCATATTTAGAATTCAATTTAGAGCAATATCAAGAAATTGATAAATATTGTAAGAGTGTAGGAATTGAATGGTTTGCTTCAGCTTGGGATATTAAAAGTCAAAAATTTTTAAGGAACTTTGATTGTAAATACAATAAGATTGCTTCGGCGATGATAGTAGATTTATCTTTCTTAGAAGTTGTTGCTGAGGAAGGTAAACATACTTTTATATCTACTGGCATGACAACTTTAGATGATATTTATAAGGCCCAAGAAATATTTAAAAATGCAAATTGCTCCTATGAACTTATGCATACCGTTTCTAATTATCCTATAAAAGATACAGATGCAAATTTATCAATAATTACAACTCTAAAAAAAATATTTAAATGTAACGTCGGATATAGCGGT
>MDTB01209216.1_pt1 | contig 22196 bp, 21 predicted proteins | sample 811161 | NCBI WGS metagenome assembly MDTB01 (sample SAMN05326650, study PRJNA326480) | marine metagenome | isolation source: seawater | place: Mediterranean Sea | collected 2009 | reverse complement strand
GCATTATTTTTGCTGACTCAAAAGATTATAGCTCTGTAAGAACTTCAGCTAAAAACTATTTAAATCAAATGAGGGCAGTTAATGGATAAAGATTATTTGAAAATATTTGAAGATACTAAAGCATTAATGTACGGACATTTTGTTTTGTCATCAGGATTGCACAGCGATACATATTTTCAATGTGCAAAAGTTCTTCAGTACCCAAAATATCTATCATTATTTGGAGAAATTTTGGCAAAACATTTTTCTTCTGGAGATATTGATAAAGTTATTTCACCAGCTATTGGAGGAATTGTTTTAGGAACTGAAGTTGGAAGAAGATTGAATAAGAAGACTATTTTTTCAGAACGCTCAGAAGGAAATATGAAATTAAGAAGAGGCTTCAATATCAAGAAAGGCGAAAAAATTATTATCATTGAAGATGTTTTGAGTACAGGGGGTTCTATCAAAGAGGTTATTGAATTAATTGACAAGTATGGAGGAAATCTTGTTGGTGTTGGTGTAATTGTTGATAGAAGTCTTGCACCTGTTTTTATTCATGATAACTACTTTTCTGTGACAACACAAAAAGCACAAATTTTTGACAAAGATAATATTCCTGAAAATTTAAAAAATGTGCCCGCAATTAAACCTGGAAGCAATACAATTATTTCTGATGCTATAGAGCTTGATTAATGTATAAGGATTTAAAAATTGGACTTGCTTTAGGGGGCGGTGGAGCTAGAGGAGCTTGCCATATTGGTGTTTTAAAAATTTTAGAAGCTCACGGCATTGTTCCAGATATTGTTGCCGGCACAAGTGCGGGATCAATGATTGGAGCTATGTATGCAACTCATCATAATGCTAAACTTGTAGAATCAAAATATATTAAACATGTCCAGAGTGAAAATTTTTCTGATTTAGGATTTAGGTATATAGCGAATTCAGAAAAAGATGATTCTATTTTTTCTCAAATCGTCAAACAAATCAAAAATCAATATGTATTAGCAGTTAGTTCAAATAGAAAATCTATTGTTAAAAGTGAAAGGTTATCCAAAGCTGCAGAAATTCTCTTTGGCAACAAGCAATTTAAAGATTTAAAGATACCGCTAATGGTCACTGCTACAGACTTAGTTTCTGGAAAATCAATTATTTATAATTCTGGAAATTTAATCGATGCTGTAGTTCAAAGTTCATCTATTCCAGGATTTATTGAGCCTACTCAGATAGAAGAAAGAATGCTTGTTGATGGAGGGGTGACTTTGCCAACTCCGGTAACTCCACTTTTAGATAATTGTGATTTTATAATTGCAGTAAATATTGCTAGAGGAGTTGAAAATCAGCCCGATCCATCAAATATTTTTGAAATCTCAACCAGATCGCGAGATATATCAGTATCTCACTTAAATAATTTTTTATTAAATAAAGCAGATTTTGTTATTAAACCAGAGCATAACAATTTGCACTGGTCTGCATTTGATAAAACAGAAAAATTTATTGATTTAGGAGAGCTGGCTGCAAATAATTCTATTAAAAATTTGATTAATCAATTAGATAAAAAATTACAAAGGCCTGAAAAGAAAGTCCGAGAAACTTTTTGGACAAAATTAAAGAAAAGATTATTTTAAAACTTCCTATGAAAAATTTTTTAACAATATTATCATTTTTTGGAATTGTATCTGCGCAGTTTAATGATCCTGCAGAGTTTTCAGTAAAAGTTGAAGATATCAATAAAGGAGAAGTAGCATTAGTTGAAGTTCAATCTCAGCTTGATTTTTCCTGGAGAATATATGCTGTCTATGAGGTTCCTAAGGGTCCTTCATCAACAAAATTTATTGTTAATTCGGATATAATTAATAAGGTAGGTAAAGTTATCGAGCCAGAACCAACTGAAAAATTTGATGAAGGGTTTGGAAATGTAACAAAATACCATGAAGGGTCTCCAAATTTTATTATACCTGTTAAATTGAATGATGATTTACCAAGCGGTAATTATAATATAGATATTATTATTGATTATCAGGTTTGCAATAACAGTTTATGTTATCCTCCCAATCAGGTTACTAGAACGGCTTCATTTAACATTACAGATGAAGAGGTTAGGAGTGAACTAACAAGTAATAATTTTGATTTTAACGACTCTTTATTTGCTCGATTGGGATTTGATGAAAATGACTTTTTTAACCTTTTATTGACCTCCTTACTTGCTGGTTTTGCTGCATTGCTAACTCCATGCGTTTTTCCAATGATACCAATAACTATTTCATTCTTTTTGAAGCGTTCAGAAAATGAAAATACTTCTCCTATCACAGATGCCTCAGTTTATATGCTAGGTATAGTTCTAACCTTTACATTTCTGGGTTTATTATTAGCGATACTTTTAGGCGCATCAGGAGCAACCCAATTAGCATCAAATCCTATTGTAAACTTATTTATTGCCTTTCTTTTTGTTTATTTTGCATTCTCATTATTTGGTTATTATGAAATTGAAATACCTCAATTTTTAAAACGTTTTTCCCTTCAAAGAGAAAGCTCCGATGGGTATGCTGGAATATTGTTTATGGCTTTAACATTTACATTAACTTCATTTACTTGCACAGTTGCATTTATGGGAACTGTATTAGTGGTGGCTTCGCAAGGAGACTGGTTTTGGCCTATAATTGGTATGTTGATTTTTAGCTTAGCTTTTGCCTCACCATTTTTTTTATTGGCTTTATTTCCTCATTATCTATCAAAACTTCCACAATCCGGTGGTTGGCTAAATTCTGTTAAAATTATAATGGGATTTTTGGAATTAGCTGCAGCTTTCAAATTTATAAGTAATACTGATTTAGTATGGAACTGGAATATATTCACTTATGAAGTTGTACTTTATTCTTGGGCTTTAATAATGTTATTATCTGGAATATATATTTTTGGATTATTAAAGTTTAAAAATGATACCCCAGTAACTTTTTCAATCAAGAGATCTTCACTTGGGTTAGTTTTTATAATTTTTGCAACATATTTAGCAGCAGGAAATCATGGTTATGAAATAAACGGTACAATAAAATCCTATTTGCCTCCAAAAAAATATCAATCCAATCTTACTTGGAATAATAATTTACAAGATGCTTTTTTGATTGCTCAAAAAGAAAATAAAAATATATTTATTGACTTCACTGGAGTGACATGTACAAACTGTAGATGGATGGAGACAAATATTTTCAGCATTGATTCTGTTGAAAATTTAATGTCGGAATTTATTCTTGTTAGTTTGTATACAGATGCTGGTGAGGGATATTTAGAAAAAAGAGCATACCAGATAGAAAGATTTGAAACTGCTGCTTTACCATACTATGTTATTTTAAATCCTAACGATAAAGTTTTGGCTGAGTTTCCTGGCCTTACAAGAAATATTAATAGCTTTGAAGAATTTTTAAAAATTGGTATAAATTATGAGGGAACTTTTTAAAAAATAAACCATTCTATAGTTATGATAAAAAAAATAAATCTTATAATATTGATCTCTACAAGTATTTTTGCTCAGTCAAATCTCTTCGAGCAATTTAGTAATTCCTTTGCAGATATAGCGGAAGATGTTAATGAATCTGTTGTTACTATTACTACTACAAATACAGTTCAAATGGATAAGGATGTGCAAAATTTTTATCGTTATTGGGGGAGAGATATTCCAGATGAGTATGAAAGCAAATCTTTAGGCTCAGGAGTAATCGTTGACGAAAAAAATGCATATATCATTACTAATCATCACGTTATTTTTGATGAAAGAGCTCAAAAGCCTGTAGAAGAAATCAAAGTTCAGCTCTTAGATAAAAGAATTTTTGAAGCCACAGTTATAGGTTTAGATAAAGCTACAGACTTAGCTGTCTTACAAATTGAAGCAAGTAACATTAAAGCTGTTGAATTAGGAGATTCTGATTCGGTGAGAGTTGGCGAGTGGGTTCTAGCTATCGGTAGTCCTTTTTCAGCATCTTTAAGTCATACTGTTACAGCAGGTATTATTAGTGCTCTTGGAAGAAATGATGTTATGAATAATTTAAACACATACCAAAATTTCATTCAAACAGACGCTGCCATCAATCCTGGAAATAGTGGAGGAGCTCTCTTAAATATGAAGGGTCAGTTAATAGGAATTAATGCTGCTATTGCTTCTGGAGGCGGAAGAGCAAATGCAGGAATTGGATTTGCTATACCTTCCACAATGGTAAAAAAAGTAATGAATGATCTAATTAATAAAGGCTATGTGGTTAGATCTTTCTTAGGTATTTATATGCAAGATATTAATGAAGATTTATATGAAACTTTAGAACTCCAAACAAGAAATGGAGCCATTGTTAGTGATATTGTTGAGGGTAGTCCAGCAGCAAAATCTGAACTAGAAGAAGGGGACGTAATTGTTACCTTTCAAGGTAAAGAAATAAGTAATGGTTCTGAGCTTAAAAATCTTGTCTCAAGTACAGATCCAGGTTCTAAAGTAAAACTTGGAATTTTCAGAGAAAACAAACAAATGAATATTTATGTCACTTTAGAAGAAAGAGAAGACGAATTAGTTTCTGTACCAAAAGTAGATTATGAATTTGGACTATTATTAGAAAATCCATCTTCTGAGCTAATAGAAAGATTTAATTTAAAACCAAAAGATCCTTCTGATATTCAAGGGGTTATAGTTGTAAGCGTTGAAAGTGATAGTCCTGCATCAAAAGCTGGACTTGAAGAAGGAGATATAATTTCTAGAGTAGGTAGAAAAAAAGTATATAACACAAAAGATTTCACAATCGAAATGAAAAAATATGATGACGAATCTAAAGTTTTATTTTTAGTTAAGCGCGGTTCATCTTCAAGATTTATAACTATTTCAAGATAAATTCTATACAATTGCAATAATTGCTCATTTCTTATAAGTTTGTAGTTAATTATGACCATAAATAAAGAAAATCCAAAATTCGATTTTATTAAAAATGAACATGAAATACTAGATTATTGGGCCAAAAATAATACCTTCCAAAAATTAGTTGCCAAAAACCAGAATGGCCCAAAATGGAGCTTCTTAGATGGTCCAATAACAGCTAATAACCCAATGGGAGTTCACCATGCTTGGGGAAGAACACTAAAAGATTTATATCAACGCTATAAATCAATGAACGGGTTTCAACTCAGACATCAAAATGGTTTTGATTGTCAGGGTCTATGGGTTGAAATTGAAGTTGAAAAAGAGCTCGGAATTAAGTCAAAAAAGGAAGTTGAAGAGCTTGGTATTGAGAAGTTTGTAAATCTATGCAAAGCAAGAGTAGAAAAATTTTCTGAAATTCAAAAAAACCAATCAATTAGACTTGGATATTGGATGGATTGGGAAAACTCATATTATACAATGTCAGAGGAAAATAACTATGCAATATGGGCATTTCTAAAAAAATTATTTGAAGAAAATAAAATTTATCGAGGAACAGATGTCGTACCTTGGTCTGGAAGGTCAGGAACTTCTTATTCGCAAATGGAAATTATTGAGGGGCGAAAATTAACAGTTCATAAAGGAGTATTTGTAAAGTTTGGGGTTAAGGAAAGAGAAAATGAACACATCGTGATTTGGACGACAACGCCTTGGACACTTTCATCAAATATTGCTGTAGCTGTAAATAAAAAAATAAATTATGCTAAAGTTCAAATTCAAGATGGTACAATCTTTTATGTCGCTGAAGCAAATTTAAAATACCAAAGACTTAATAAAGAATTTTCGGAGAAGAAAAATTGGGTTGAAGGAGTACCAAAATTGAAAACACTTGATCAAATTTTTAAAGAACGAGGCGGTTATAAAGTTCTTGAAGTTCTAAAAGGCGAAGATTTGGTTGGCTTAACTTATAAAGGACCTTTTGATCATCTGGATCCTCAAAATACAGTAGGAGGATTTCCAATTTCTGATACTAGCAATTTGAAAAAACAATCCGCTATTGATTGTCATATTATTATTGATGGAGGTAAGGATTCAGAAGGTAATGATATGGTCGTAGAAGGCGAAGGTACCGGATTTGTTCACATGGCTGGAGGTTGTGGTGCTATTGATAATAAAATTTGTAAAAAAGAAGGCTTTGTAGAGATTTCGCCAATCGACAATCAAGCAAATTTTATTGATGGATTTGACTTTATGTCAGGCTTAAGTGTAACCGATCCTGATACAGCACAAAAAATTATTTCAGATTTAAAAGAAAGAGATCTTCTTCTTTATGTGGAAGACTATCCGCACATATATCCTCACTGTTGGAGATCAGGAGATGAGCTAGTCTTTAAGCAAGTTGATGAATGGTATATCAATATGGATTGGCGAAAAAAAATTAAAGCTGTAGTAGATGATATTGATTGGATTCCAACATGGGGAAGAGATCGTGAACATGATTGGCTTGATAATATGGGAGATTGGATGATTTCGAAAAAAAGATTTTGGGGATTAGCTCTTCCTATTTGGACATTTGAAGACGGAAGCTTTCATGTTGTTGGTTCTAAAAAAGAATTGAAAGAACTTGCTGTTGAGGGATGGGATAAATTTGAAGGAAATTCACCTCACAGACCTTGGGTTGATTATGTTAAAATAAAACATCCTGAAACAGGATTAGTGGGTACAAGAATCAAAGATGTAGGAAATCCTTGGCTTGATGCAGGAATTGTTCCTTTTTCAACGATGAAATATTTTGAAGATAAAAGCTTTTGGGAAGAATGGTTCCCCGCTGACTTTATAACTGAATGTTTTCCTGGACAATTTAGAAACTGGTTCTATTCTTTACTTGCTATGTCATCATTTTTAGAAGGAAAATCTCCTTTTAAAACTTTGCTTGGGCATGCTTTGGTCAAAGACGTGCTGGGTGCCGAAATGCACAAATCTGCTGGAAATGCTATTTGGTTTGATGATGCTGCAGAGAAAATGGGTGTAGATGTTATGAGATGGATGTATTCTAAACAAAATGTCGAAAATAATCTTTTATTTGGTTACGACAAAGCAGATGAAATTAGAAAAAAATTAATTAGTCTTTGGAATATTTATTCTTTCTTTTGTACTTATGCAAACCTTGATAATTTTAAACCCCATTCTCATAATATTAGCGATAAAGATTTATTATTACTTGATAGATGGATTATATCAAGATCTCATCAATTAAATGATAATGCAAAATCGAGTTTTGAAAATTTTGAAGTCGACAAATTACTAAAAAAGGTTGAACTATTTCTTGATGATTTATCAAATTGGTATATAAGAAGAAATCGAAGAAGATTTTGGAAAAGTGAAAATGATTCCGATAAATTTGTTGCTTATCAAACTCTTTATGAAGTTCTATTAGATTTAATAAAGATTCTTTCACCTATTCTTCCATTTGTTACTGAAAGAATGTATTTAAATATTACTAAAGATGATTCTAATGAGAATAAGACCAGCATCCATCTTTCCGAGTTTCCAAAAAGCAATCATAAAAAGATTAATAATGAGTTAATTGAAAAAGTTGACTCTTTAAAAAGGGTAATAGAATCAGGGAGAGCTGTGAGAAAAAAAGCAAACATAAAGGTTAGGCAGCCTCTTAATAGTTTAAAAGTTTACATAGCAAAAAAAGAAGTAAGATTATTCATTCAAGAGCAAACTGATATTATCTTAGATGAGCTTAATATTAAGAAAGTAATATTTTCAAAAAATATTGATGAATTTGGTACTATATCTTTAAAACCAAACTTTAAAAATTTAAAAATTAAGTTTGGAGATGAGATGAAGGATGCAATTAAATCAATTAATAAAATAGATGCTAAGATTGTTCTTGAGAATCTTTTAGAAGGCAAACCATTTCCAAAAAATAATTATGAGCTTAATAAAGATGATATAATTATTGATATAAAGGCAAGTAATAAAAATGAATCTTTCCTAGCTAATGATTTAATTGTTTGTTTAGATACCGATATAAGCGATAAACTTCGTCTTGAGGGAGTTTTAAGAGATTTAATAAGACATATTCAGCTAATGAGGAAAGAAGCTAATTTTAATATTGATGATAGAATTATTATTTCAGGTAATTTTAAAGAAGAATTGAAAGAAGTAATTTTTGATAAAAAAGATTATTTCATGAATGAAGTATTGTGTACAGATATAGTAGCAAATTTGGAAAATTTTGACTATAATTCTTCATTCAATTATGAAAACAATGAAATTGAAATTTATTTAAAGAAATTGTAGAGACAAAATTGGCCAAGAAAAAAACAAAATACACAAAAGCTGAATTAAAAAGGTTTGAAAAAAATATTTTAGAAAAAATTGATGAAGTTAATTCAAGTATTCAAGGAGTAAGATCTACAACAAGACCTACTAACTCTGTTTTCATGGACGAAAGATCTGAAGATTTTAATGAAGGAACAGAGGCGCACGAAGTAGAAAAGAATTTTTTATTAATGTCAAGAGAGTCCGACTATTTGATAAATTTAGAAAAAGCTCTTCAGCGAATAAAAGATGGTACTTACGGAATTTGTGAAGTATCTGGTGAACTGATTTCAAAAGAAAGATTGATGGAAGTTCCTAATGCAACTAAAAGCGTTATTAATAAAGAAAAGAAAAAATTAAATCTTTTATGATGAGATATCTATTAGTTTTGATTGTTGTTTTAGATCAACTTTCAAAATTTATTGTTCATAATACAATGAATCTTTATGATTCTTTTTCTGTAATACCTTATTTACTCAATTTTACTTACATCCGTAATGAGGGTATTGCCTTTGGTATCTACTTCGAAGGGGCAGAATTACTATTTGTAATTTTGCCAATTATTATAACAATCTATCTTTTTTACCTATTAAACAACGATGATTTTAAAGATAAGTATTCTCAAATTGCTCTTTATCTGATTATTGCAGGTGCTATTGGAAATATTATCGATAGAATTTTAAGAGGATATGTTGTTGATTTTATCGATTTTCACATAAATGGCATACATTGGTATGTATTTAATATAGCTGATTCTTCTGTTACAATAGGATTGATATTCTTGTTGTATAGCTCTATAATTATAAATAAATAAAAATTATGAGAATATCCGTTTCATCATCTGATGAATTAATGAGACTAGATAATTTTTTATCTTCACGATTAATTCAATTTTCTAGAAGTAAAATTCAAAAACTAATTTTGAATGGTAATATCACAGTTAACAAAAAAGCTGCAAAAAAAAATCTTAAATTGTCTTTTGGTGATAAAATTTATATTGATAAGAATTCTTTTGAGCTTAATGAAATATCACCGACATTAGAAAAGTGGGATTATCCAGTTGAAATAATATACAAAGATAATAATTTCGCAATTATCAATAAACCATTAGGCATTATTTCTCATCCAACCGCAAACAATAAAGATAGAACGATAGTTAATATATTACTGAGCAAATTCAAAGAAGAGTTAAATAATCATCCTGACTCATTAAGACCTGGAATTGTTCATAGACTTGATAGAGATACAACAGGAGTAATGATTATTCCATTCAACGAGCATGCTCACTGGAAAATTGCCGAACAATTTAAAAACAGAAAAGTTCAAAAAAAGTATATTGCATTGACTTGGGGACATTGGAATGAAAACAAAGGTAAAATTGAAAATAATCTTGCAAGATGCAAAAAAAATCCGTTAAAATTTAAGTCATCATATAAAGGAAGAAATTCAATATCTGAGTTTAATTTATTAAAAAGTGGAAGATACTTTTCAGCTGTAAACTTTTATCCAAAAACTGGTAGAACTCATCAGATTCGAGTACATTGTAGCGAACATGGTTTTCCAATTGTAGGCGACGATCTTTATGGTGGTGGATTTAGCAAGATAAACGAATATTTACCTGAAATTCAAAAAAAAATGAAAAAAATAATATCACAAAATAATGGGCATTATTTACATGCTTCTAAAATATCTTTTATTCACCCTGAAACGCAGAAAAAAATGACTTTTGAAGCTAAACCAAATGAATATTTCAATAATTTATTATCCATGATAAGCAACAATGAAATTTAGAAATATAGTAAAAGAATTTTTTGAATTTCTTGAGTTTGAAAAAGGGTATTCAAAAAAAACGATTGAGGCCTATAATAGAGATATTTTAAAATTTGAAGTTTATATAACAGAGTTTTCAGTTGATTATAAAAATGTTAATAAAGAAATAATTTTTGATTTTCACAGTGATTTGAGTAGATCAATTGGTCCACGATCTTTTTCAAGGATATTATCATCTCTAAGAACATTTTATAAGTTTCTTTTCAGTCAAGAAATTGTAGATGATTTAACTCTAAATAGTTTTTTAACATATCCTTCACCAAAGTTTAAAAAGTCAATCCCATCTTTTATATCGGAAGATAAGATTTATGAAATTTTAAATAAAATAGATCAGTCAAAAAAGAATCCTATTTTTAAATTAAGAGATAAAGCTATTATTATGCTTTTTTTTACTTCCGGTATTAGACTTGAAGAAATGACAAGCTTAATTCTTGAGAATATTGATTTCAACGATAATTCCATTAAGGTAATGGGCAAAGGAGGTAAAGAAAGATTTTCTAATTTTGACAACAAGACCTCAAAATTATTAAAAGAATATTTAAAATTAACAAAAAAATATCCATTGTTAAAATCAAACATACATGATAATTTGTTCGTCGATAAAGATAAGAAATCTTTATCAAGAAATAAAATTCAATACATAGTTATGAATAATTTAAAAGGTTTATCGTTAAGTTCTTTCGGCCCTCATACTTTGAGGCATTCATTTGCTACTCATTTATTAAATAATGGTGTTGAAATCAGTGCAATTCAATCATTACTTGGTCATGAAAAATTATCTTCAACTCAAATATATACTCATGTTAGCCTCGAAAAACTTCAAAATACGATTAACCAAGCCCATCCAAGAGGCAAAAAATAAATATGATAAAAAATAAAAATTTTAAAAGAAATTTACATGTTGACGATTTAATCAATGACGCAGTAAAAAATAATGAGGGCGTTATTGGACTTAATGGTGCATTGATGGTAGACACTGGAGAATTTTCAGGAAGAATTCCAAATGATAAATTTATTGTTGATGAAGAATCTTCCACAAATAAGATATGGTGGGGAGAAGTAAATCAAAAAATTTCAGAACAGAATTTTAATTATTTATTAGATAAAGTTTTAAAAACGTATGAAGATCTTTCATCAAACTATTATATTTTTGACGGCTTTGCTGGTGACGATGAAGACAATTCTTTAAATGTAAGAATGATAACGAAAAAAGCTTGGCAGTCACTATTTGTAAATAATATGTTTATAAGACCAAAAAGCGATGAATTACAAAAATTCATTCCTGACTTTACTATAATAAATGCATACGATGTTAAAGAAGAAAATTGGAAAGACTATGGATTGAATTCTGAAAACTTCATAGTTTTTAATATTAACAAAAAAATTGCAATTATTGGTGGAACAGAATATGCTGGAGAAATGAAAAAAGGTATTTTTTCAATGATGCATTATTATTTACCATTAAAAAATATTTTATCAATGCATTGTTCAGCAAATGTATCAAATTCTCTTGATCAATCAACACTATTTTTTGGTTTGTCAGGTACAGGAAAAACTACTTTAAGTACAAACGCTAATAGACCATTAATTGGAGATGACGAACATGGATGGTCTGACAATGGTATATTTAACATTGAAGGTGGATGTTATGCAAAAGCCATTAATTTAGATAGAGTTAAAGAGCCAGAAATTTATAATGCAATTCAACATGGCACTTTATTAGAAAATGTAGTCTACGATTTTCAAACTAAAAATGTTGATTTTGACGACAGTAGTAAGAGTGAAAATTCTAGAATTTGTTATCCAATCAATTTTGTAGAAAATTCTCTTGGTTCAAAAGATTTAAAAAGTGCGGGACCTCACCCTAATTCTATCATATTTTTAACTTGCGATGCTTATGGTATTATGCCTCCTTTAGCAAGGTTAGATCATAAGCAAGCAATGTATCATTTTATAAGTGGTTATACTGCTAAAATGGCTGGGACTGAGACCGGCGTAACTGAACCTGTAGCAGCATTTTCACCATGCTATGGAGGACCATTTTTAACTTTACCACCTTTAAAATACGCTAAACTTTTAGAAAAAAAATTGGATAGGTTTAATTCAGATGTTTTTTTGGTTAATACTGGTTGGTCTGGTTCTAGCTCCACAAAGGGTTCAAAAAGAATTGATTTAAAGCTAACAAAACATATAATTAATTTAATTAACAATAATAAGTTAGATTTTTCTAAATCAGTAAGAGATAAATTTTTTAATCTTGAAATTCCACTTAATTTAGATGGACTAGATAATGAATTTTTAGTTCCCCATTATAGTTGGTCTGATTTAGATGAGTATTATTCTACTGGAAATATGCTGAAAAAGCTTTTCAATCAAAATTTTGAGAAGTATAATATTACTGATCAGGATATTCTTGATGCCGGTCCTTGCTTATAATTTAATTTATAATATATCAACCTTTACCATTTGATTACTTTATCTAAAAAATGTAAATTTATTTTGCTAAAATAAATAAAATAAAAAATGGCAACTTTAATACTCAAAAATACTCATTCTGCTATGGAAAAAGAGATAAAGTCTCTTGAGAAGCTCAAAAGAGAAACTTCAGAAAAAATAGGTGAAGCTGCCGATCATGGTGATTTAAAAGAAAATGCTGAGTACCATGCAGCTCGAGAAAAACAAAGTTTAATAGTTTACAAGATTCAGTTAATGCAGTCTTATGCGCCTTTTAGGATTATTGAAGATAGCCAAATTACAACTGATCAAGCAGGCTTTGGAAACAAGGTATCAATTCATGAAGAAGGAAAAGATAAACCAGAAGATTACTATATTTTAGGTCCTGTTGAAGAGGAGCTTGACTTATTTCCATTTATAGTTACTTATCATTCTCCATTTGGCAGAGAAGTTGCTGGAAAGAAAGAAGGAGAACACTTTATGCTAGATATAAAAGGTGTAGATACAAGGTTCACTGTAACATCAATTGCTAAAATTTCTTCAAACTAAAAAATTATTTCATTTTTGGTCTAAATAAATTTTTTCCTTCAAATAATTTTGTACCATTTACATAACTATAGTATTTCCTGCATTCGCAAGATTGATATTCAATATCTATTGGTTGAAATGTCCTTTTAGCTTCGGGCCAATATTTTTTTTGTAATTGAATCATTTTATCACAAGTCTCTTGATGATTTTTTAGTTTAAGATATTTTTGCAGTCTATCCAAGTATGCAACAGCACCAATGCCAGTAGGAACATGACTGTTAGGATTAATGATATCTGGTCTAAACCACCCTATGTCTACTATTGCCATAAAAATAGGAAAACTATTTTCCATTTTAAAATGAGAATTCACAGAATTAGTAGCTTTAATTACATCACCTTCTGATTCAATGATAATCTTAGTTAAATCATTTTTAATAATACAAAATAGTTCAACAGCTGAATCAATCCTGGAATATTCTATTCCGCTCCAATTTATAGATTGTACAGGATAAGCTGATTCATTACACCAACTATTAAACAAATCAAGTTCCTTCATAAGTTTTTTTGGTTGCAGTAAAATTTTTGAAGACAACTTATCTATAATTTCTTGTTTATTGCACCAACGAGCAAAAAATAATGCTTGAATAAGCTTGGGTAAATCTTTTTCTAAGCCCTTAGCAAAATATATAATTGATTTGCTAACTCGATCATCTTCACGAAATACATTTAAAAATCTACCTTTCTGAAAAATGATATCATTTGTCCATGGAGAAGGATCTTTTTTTTCTCTTGATATCCTAATTTTTTCACGCTCTCGACAATAATCAAAAAAAGCTGATACAGGGTCGCTTAATTTTAATCCATCAAGTGAATTTGCATACGGATTATTCATCCTACTTGTTAGATTACTTCCTTGCATTAATCATTAGATAAATTCCAATACTAATAAAAATAATATTCGACATCCATACACCTAAAAATGGTGGTAAAACTCCTCCATATGCTAGAGATTGACCAAATTTTAAAAGTATTACATATAAAAAGATTGTAGCTAAGCTTAATCCTCCGCCAAAGGCTAAGGTAGTATTTGATCTGTAAACTGATAATGGAATACCACAAAATATTACTATTATTGATATAAAAGAGTATGCTATTTTATAATTTAAGTCAACTCTCCACCTCAAAGTATTTACTCCATTTTTTTCAAGAGTAGCAATTTGATTTTTTAATTCATTGAATGAAATTTCTTCTGACTTATTAGCTGTTTTAATGATATCTGTTGGATCAAAGTTGAGAGCTATTAAAGAATCATTTTTTGATATAATAACATTTTTTTCAAAACCATCTACATCAAAATTTCTTATTGAAAAGTCTTTAAGGTTCCATTTTTCATCAGTTTCTTCCCAAACAGCTTTTTTTGAGTCAATTCTTTTAGATAAAAATCCATTTTCTACTTCAAGGAAATTTAAATTTACTGCTACATTATTATTACTGTTAAATTTTTCGACAGAAACTAAATCCTTTTTATTGATCTGAAAGTATATGTTTTCAAAAATATTCTTATTTTTAAGCCTATTTTTATTTTTTGACATGTAATTATTTTTAATTTCATTTTTCTTTTTATTATTTTCTATGACGATGGTATTATCAAAATAAAATGAACCAATACTTAACAAAAAGCCAAAAATAAGTATTGGTAATGAAAGTCTATACAAGCTCAATCCAGACGATTTAAAAACTAGCCACTCTCTTCTTTGAATCATCATTCCATAAGTAAATACAGAAGAAACAAGGCATGAGACTGGAACAGTAACACTTATCATTGAGGGAAGCGAGGCTTTATAATATTCAAATAGAATATTCATCGATACCTCATTATCTATAAAACGATTTAAGTTTTCAAAAATATCAACAATTAATGATATTAAAGTAAAAAACAGAGAAACAATTAAAAAAGTAGTTGAAAATTCCTTCAGAATATAATAATCAATTTTTTTCATTATATTGTAACTTACTTAATCATGGATATAATTAATAATTTTTTTGCACAGTTATCAAATTTCCTTTGGGGAAACTTTGGTGTAGCAAATCTTGTCATAGGTGGAGGAATTTTTTTCTTAGTTTATTCTAAGCTTACTCCTTTTAGATATTTTAAGCATGCTTTTGAAATATTATTAGGAAAGCACGATGATCCCGACGACGAAGGTCAGATTACACATTTTCAAGCTCTATCAACCGCTTTATCTAGCACAGTTGGAATTGGAAATATTGCAGGTGTTGCTGTTGCTATTTCTCTTGGTGGTCCAGGAGCTTTATTTTGGATGTGGATTAGTGCTATAGTTGGAATGGCAACAAAGTTCTTTACATGTTCATTGGGTATCATGTACAGAGGATATGATTCTGAAAATATTCTTCAAGGCGGACCAATGTATGTTATTGAATATGGCATGGGCAAAAAATTTAAATTTCTTTCTTATTGGTTCAGTATTGCAGGGCTTGTTGGGTGCTTGTCATTACTTCAAGCAAATCAGTTAACTCAAATTATGTCTGATTATTTATCTAGCAATACCAGCTTAACTCAATCTTTTAATCTTAATTTATCAATTGGAATAGTTATTGCGTTACTTGTATCTATAGTAATTTTTGGTGGTCTAAGTAGAATTGCAGAAGTTGCATCTAAAATTGTTCCTTTTATGGTTATTATTTATTTATCAGCTGGATTGTACATTGTTTTATCAAATATTTATTTAGTTCCATCAATTATTTCAACTATTGTTTTTGGTGCTTTTAACGGAAGTTCTGTGGCTGGTGGATTTGCAGGAACTGCGATAGTAATTAGTCAAGGATTTAGGAGAGCTGCATTTTCTAATGAAGCAGGAATGGGTACAGAGGTAATGGCAATTGGTGCATCAAAAAATAACCAACCAATAAAGTCTGGACTTGTAGCAATGATTGGACCGCTTATTGATACTTTAATAGTATGTACTATTACTGGAATTGTTATTCTTTTATCAAATGAATGGATTGAAGGAAATTTAACAGGAGTTTCTTTAACACAAAAATCCTTTTCAAATCATTTGGGAATTTTAGGTGATTACATACTTATTTTTTCAGTAACAACATTTACATTATCAACTATGTTTGGATATTCATATTATGGATGTAAGTGTGCGTCGTATCTTTTTGGGGTAGGTTCAAAATTTTACTATAGAATTTTTTACGTTTTAACACTAGTTCTTGGTTCTTTACTTTCATTAGACTTAGCAGTTAATATAGTAGATGCAATGTTTGCTTTAATGGCTTTTCCTACAATGATTTCAGCATTATATTTAGCACCTAGAATTAAAAAGGAATCAAGCAAATATTTTGCTTCTATAAAAAAATAAGTATGAAAAAAATTTATATTTTCGATATGGATGGGACTTTAACTCCTTCTAGAAGAAAAATGACATCGGATTTTGAAAAATTTTACAGTAAATGGGCTCAAAATCATACATTTTTTCTGGTCAGTGGAAGTAATTTAGAAAAAATAAAAGAGCAAGTCCCCCAATATATCCTTGATATGTCTGAAGGTGTTTTTACCTGTGGAGGAAATCAGCTTTGGTTGGATGGAAAATTATCTTATAACCATGAATTTAAGCCAGAAGTAGATTTAATAAATTTCCTTGAATATAAGCTTAAAAATAGTCCATATCCAATAAGATCGGGCAATCATATTGAAGACAGAGGATCAATGTTAAACTTTAGCATTGTTGGCAGAGATTGCTCTTTGGAAGAGCGTTTAAAATATTTTGACTATGATACAAAATCAAATGAAAGATCAACTATTTCGAAGGAAATCATTAAAAAATGGAATACTCTTGATGCTGTTATTGGAGGACAAATTTCAATTGATATAACCCCTAAAGGTATGAATAAATCACAAGTATTAGAGGAAGTAAAAAAGTTTTATCCCAATGATAGATATATTTTTATTGGAGATAGAACCATGGAAGGTGGAAATGATTATCCTCTGGCTAAAATAATGAATGGTAAGGATAATTGTACTGTATTTCAAGCTGGTGCTCCTTCAGCTGAAGATGGATATAAAGACACACAAAATATTCTAGAAAAATTAGATATCGATGAAAAAATTTGAAAATTATAAGTCGATTTTTTTAAAAGAATTTTCAAAAATTCAAGATATTAAAGAACCAAGTTATCTTTATGATCCAATAAAATATTTTATTAATTCTCCAGGTAAAAGATTAAGACCTATTATAGTATTTTTTTTAGGTGATCTTTTTAGTAATAAAATTGAAGACACTAAAAATGGTGCTTTGGGAGTTGAATTACTGCATAATTTCACACTTGTTCACGATGACATTATGGACGAAGACGATTTAAGACATAATGTTACAACAATTCATAAGAAGTGGGATAATGCTCACGCAGTTTTATCTGGAGATGGTTTAGGAGCTTTAGGCCCTTTATATATAGGAAAAATTCGAAAAAATACTTTAAAAATTTTGATAAGATATAATGAAGTAATACTAGAAATATGTGAAGGCCAAGCATATGATATGGAGTTTGAAGAAAGTGAGAATATTATTTTAGATGACTATTTTAAAATGAGCCAAAAGAAAACAGGTTCATTGTTTGAATTATGTTTCGAAATACCTACACTTATAAGCAGTGAATATGAAAATTATGTTGATGAATTGAAAGGTCTTGGCAGAAATTTAGGCGTAATCTTCCAAATTCAAGATGACATATTAGAGTTGGAATTAGATGAAACACAGATGGGTAAAGGAACACTTTCGGATATAACTAGAAATAAAAAAACAATTTTAAACTGTATAGCATTTGAAAAAGATTCAAAAAGATGGAATGTTTTCAAAAAATCAATTTCAGACCTACCCAACAATGAAAAAAAGAACGCAATATTAGAATATTTTGAAAAAAATGATATTAAATCTCAAGCAAAGAAAATATTAGATGAATATATTTCAAAATGTGATGAGATTGTAGCAAATCTTCCAAAAGAGATTCAAAAAGGTTTGAATGAGTTAATTTATTATATTATTAAAAGAGAGAAATGAAAAATCATATAGAAAACTTTTACATGCATATCCAAGAATCTTTGAGGGACTTTGATCAGAAAAATTTTGAAATTAAAGACGTAAATAAAATTGTCATTGCTGGTATGGGCGGTTCTGCTGTAGCTGGATTAATTTTAAAAGATTTATTCCCTGAATTAGATATTGTAGTAGAAAGAAACTATTTTCCAAATACCTCAATAGATGAATCAACTTTTTTAATAATGTCTTCTTACTCAGGAAATACAGAAGAAACATTATCTTATTATGACTACGCTTCAAGGTTAACAGATCATTCCATGGTTTTAACTACTGGTGGTAAATTATTAGATAAGGCTAAATCTGATAAAATAAAATTTCATTTACTTCCTAAAGGCTATCCACCAAGAGCTGCCTTAGGATTTTCTTTAGCTATTCTTATTTCTATTTTTGATAATGAAGCAATGAATAATATAGACTTTGATTGTCTTAAAAAATTTGCTGAAGAATCTTCTTCGGAAAAATCTGAAGTTTATAAACAAGCAAAAAAAATTTACAAAACAACTCCTATTATTGTCACTGAAGAAGACCTAACATCAATTGCGTATAGATTAAAATGTCAATTTAATGAGAATAGTAAAATGCTTTCTTATAATGTTACAATACCAGATATGAATCATAATGAAGTAATAGGTTGGGAAAATTCGAGAATTGATAAAAAACTTTACTCTATGATTTGGATTCACATCGGATGGCCTAAGAATATTGAAAGAATGAACATAACTAATGAAATTTTATCAAATAAAGTTTCTTACTCAGCTCATTTAACAGCTCCTGATAATGTACCAAAAAATCTTACCGCTCTTTTTTTCTTAATTAACTATGTTGACTGGTTAAGCTACTGGTGTGGTTTATTAAATGATGTTGATATAGATGCCATAACGTCTATTGATTTACTTAAGAAGAAAATTGCTTAAGAATAATTACTGAATTATGACCTCCAAATCCAAAAGAATTACTCATTGCAATTTCAATGTTTCTGTCAATAGCATTATTTGGGGTATAATTTAAATTACAATCAGGATCAGGAGTCTTATAATTGATAGTAGGAGGGACTTTATTATAATTAATAGCATTTATACAAGCTATTGCCTCAATAGCTCCAGCAGCACCTAATAAATGGCCTGTCATGGACTTTGTTGAGCTTATAGAAACATTTTCAAGGTGATCACCAAAAACATTTTTTATTGCTTGCGTTTCGAGCATATCATTAAAATATGTAGATGTACCATGAGCATTTATATAGTCAATATCTTTTTCTCTAATATTTGCATTTTCAATTGCCATTTTTATTGCGTTTATTGCTCCAGTACTTTGATTGTGAGGTTGAGTTATATGGTAGGCGTCATTTGTAATTCCATATCCAATAATTTCTCCTAAAATTTTAGCTCCTCTATTTTGCGCAGAATCTAAATTTTCAAGGAACAACATCCCTGCACCTTCTGATAGAATAAATCCATCTCTTTCTTTATCAAATGGCTTTGAAGATTCAGTAGGGTTGCCATTATTTTTTGATAATGCTTTCATATTAGCAAATCCAGATAATGTCAAAGGAGTTATGCTTCCTTCAGCTCCTCCGCAAATCATAGCGTTTATATATCCATCAGAAATTAATCTATATGCCATTCCTATTGCATCTGTAGCAGAAGAACAAGCGGTTGACATCGAGAAATTTAAACCAGTAAGATTATTTTTGATTGCAATCTGACCACCTGCAATATTTGGAATCATTTTTGGTACATAAAAAGGCGAAACTCCACGTTGACCTTTTTTGATGTACTTATTATGCTCATCTTCAAGCGTATGCATGCCACCAACTCCGGTACCAACAATAACTCCAGCATCAGATGATAAGTATTTTGATTTTTCTAAAGCTTGTTTTGCCGCAATTAAACCAAACATGGTAAAGCGATCTAATCTTTTAATTTCTTTTGATTCAAAAAAGTTATTTGGATCAAAACTTTTGACTTCACCAGCAATTTTAACAGAAAAATTTTTCGTATCAAATTGTTGGATATAGTCAATACCAGATTTACCATTTGAAAGATTTTTCCAAAGAGATTTTGAATCAAGACCAAGTGGAGATATAGATCCATCTCCAGTAATAACAACTCTATTTTTCAAAATTATTTTGCGTGGTTGTTGATATATTCTTGAGCAGCACCAACAGTAGTAATTTTTTCTGCATCTTCATCAGGAATTTCCAAATCAAACTCTTCTTCAAATTCCATAATAAGTTCAACAGTATCTAAAGAATCAGCTCCAAGATCATCAAGAAAGTTTGCCTCCGGAACTACTCTAGATTCTTCTACACTTAGTTTATCTACTATAATATTTTTTATTTTTTCATTTAATGACATAGTTAATATCTCCTAATTAATTTAATGACATTCCGCCGTCAATATAAAATGTTTGTCCTGTAATATAACTGGCTTCATCGGAACATAAAAATAAAATCATTTGCCCAATATCTTTAGTTTTTCCTAACCTTTTTAAAGGTATTTTATCTAAATACCCTTTTTTGACCGTATCAGACAAGTGTGCAGTCATATCTGTTTCAATTAGTCCTGGAGCAATACAATTTACTGTGATATTTCTTCTTCCAACTTCTTTTGCTAACGATTTTGTCAAGGCTAAAAGTCCTCCTTTGGATGCAGCATAATTTCCTTGGCCTTTATTGCCATCGGTTCCTGAAATAGATGAAATATTTATTATTCTTCCACATTTATTTTTTATCATATCTTTTAAAACTATTTTTGTTAAATGAAATGGTGCATTTAAATTAACATCCATCACTTTTGACCATTCTTCATTTTTCATTCTTAATAAAATATTATCCATATGAATACCTGCATTATTAATAAGAACATCAGCAATTCCAAAATTATCTGAAATATATCGATTAAGCTTTTCAATTGCTTTTTCATCTGAAATATCACAGCAAAAAGGATGAATATTTTTAATATGTCTTACTGAATCTAATGATTCCTCAGAAGTTGCTACTGCAATTACATTGAAATTATTAGTAGCTAGAATTTTAGAAATTTCTTTTCCAATTCCTCTGGATCCACCAGTCACAATAGCTGTTTTGGTTGTAAAGTTTAGCATATATTTTTTTTATAAATCTTCATAACAATTATAATTTGTAATTATTAATGAATCATCTATTTTCTTAATAATATTTCCCAAAACTTTTTTTGGTCCAATTTCTATAAAATTTGAACTAAACTTTTTTAAAGTATAAACACTTTTTAGCCATTGCACTGGATTATCAATTTGGTGAATAAGCGAATCTTTAATATCTTTAACTTCTAATTTAGCAATCCCATCGTAATTTGATACTATTGGACAAATAGGTTTACTAAAAGTAGAGGTGCTAATAGCATTCAAAAGATCAGACTTTGCTTCGCTCATAAGTTTTGAATGAAATGCTCCACTTACTTTTAAAGGTATTACTTTCGAACCCATTTCTTTTAGCATTTGTGTGGCCAGTAGAATAGATTCTTCACTTCCAGAAATTACTATTTGAGATTCAGAATTAATATTTGCTATTTGACAATCTATTTTTTTACATACCTTTTCAATTATTCTTTCTGATAAACCAATAACTGCACTCATTTTTCCATTGTTTTTTTGCTCACACTTAGCCATGGCCTTTGCTCTTACAGATACAATTTTTAAGCCAGTTTCATAGTCAAATGATTTATTAGCATAAAGTGCAGAAAATTCGCCTAAACTATGTCCTGCGACAATTGTGGGATTTAATTTTTCATGTAATATATCAAATAATATAGTTGAATGAATAAAAATAGCTAATTGGGAATATTGGGTTTTTCTTAATTTCACTTCATCATTAGAAAACATAATATCTGAAATATTGAAGCCTAATATTCTATTTGATAATTCTATTCTTTCTTTAGCTAGGCTAGAATTCTGATAAAGTTTTGCGCTCATTCCAGGTCGGTGAGATCCCTGCCCTGAGAAAATGAAACAATTCTTCATTAGTTTTGATCTACTGGTTTTCCTTTATAGTAAAGAATACCATCATGATAGTATGCATG
>MDTB01200797.1_pt1 | contig 22197 bp, 25 predicted proteins | sample 811161 | NCBI WGS metagenome assembly MDTB01 (sample SAMN05326650, study PRJNA326480) | marine metagenome | isolation source: seawater | place: Mediterranean Sea | collected 2009 | reverse complement strand
ATAAGTTCAGATGTATCTAAATCTTTCGTATTAGACTCCCAAAATCCACAACTATACTTTAGATGCTTTCCAAGGCATAGCTCAAAAAAACCAGGTGGAAGCTCGTAATGTTGTTCATTTGCTTTATCAGGAACTAAAGCTATTGGGCTATTTTTTAACTTATCAACCCAATCCTGATGATGTTGTTGAAGCTTTTCAGGACCAATCTTGTCTGCCCATATTAATCTCTCATTGCATAAGCGTTTAATGCCATATTCTATCATAAAATCAGGTAAAGTTCCATTTTCTGCAAGTTTGATTAACCCATTTAACATAATTATTTTAATCCTTCCTTTTTGGAGAATACAAATTGATAATCCCCTATATTTTTTTCTATAAAGCCTGCTTCACAGTATACAAAATAAAATTCCCATAAATTGATAAATGAATCTGAAAATCCAAGCTCTTTTATCTTAGATAATTGTTTAAAGAAATTTTCTCTCCATATACGTAATGTGGTTGCATAATGTGATGTTATATCATCAAGGTCAACAAAAATCATAGATGTATTTTTTTTGATAATATCAGATACTTGAGATACTGAGATAAGACATGAGCCAGGAAATATATATTTATTTATAAAATCTACAGAATTTTTATACGTGTCAAAATTTTGATCATTATAAGTTATTCCCTGCATAGCAAACAAACCACCGTCTTTCAATAATGTAGATACCTTTTCAAAATAGGTTTTCACATTTTTGTGACCTACAGCTTCAATCATCTCAATAGATGCAATTTTATCATACTGGCCATCTAAAAGTCGATAATCTTTATTTAAGATTGTAATCTTACTTTCTAACCCTTCTTCTTTTATTCTATTTAGCGCAAAATGATATTGAGCATCTGATATAGTTGTAGTAGTAATTTTGCATCCATAATTTTTAGCTGCATGAATAGCAAAGCTACCCCAACCCGTTCCAATTTCAAGAACAGAGTCATTATTACTTAGATTTAATTTCCTGCAGATTCTATCTAATTTTTCAATAGAAGCTTCTTCAAGAGTACTATTTTCATCTTTAAAAATACCACATGAGTATGTCATAGTCTTATCAAGCCATAAACTATAAAATTCATTACTTAAATCATAATGAGCAACTATGTTCTTTTTACTACCAATTAAGGTATTTTGTCTTCTATAGTGAATCCATTTATTGATGGGTTTAATAATGGATGATAAACCTGAATCAATATTGTCCATTAAATCTTTATTTCTTACCATAATTTGGATTAACTTAACTAAATCATCAACTTTCCATAGTCCAAGTGCATAGGCTTCACTTGCACCCATTAAGCCCCCAGATCCAATTAGCACATAAAATTCATCAGATGTGATCTCCAAATCAACACTTAAATCACTGTTTTTATTGCCTATAAAATATTCTTCATTATTATCTTTTAAATGAATGAAGCCATGTCTCATTGAAGTAAATTTACCTAAAACAAGTTTTTTAAATATTTTTGTTAACAGCTTAGATTTTTTATTCGATTTCAAGTTATCAGCTATACCTGTTACGCTTAACTTTTTATTCATTAATTATTTTCCTCATATTTAGGATGATCGTAAAATGTTGCTCCTTTTATCCATAGCTTAAAAGCCTGAAAATGTATTCTAAAAAATACCATTAGAGTTATAAATGGAAATTTAAATGCATGAACTAATAAATTTTTAAAAGTTAAACTTGTTTTTTCTTTCAAAGTTAGTGTTGCATCAAATACCTTTTTTTGATCTTTATAATTTATCATGTTCACATTAATTGAGTCATTTGGAACGCTAAAATACCATTCATAATCATGTTTCATATCCCAAAAAGGGCTAACGTGAAACTCTTTTTTGAGTGATTGTGTGAAATTTTTATGTTTTTTATCTTTAATAAAGTAACAATGTCTTTCATTCCATGGCGTATTAGTAACCTCTGCCATTATCATTTCAACTTGAGTATCACTTTCATCAAAACAATAATAAAAACTTACCGGATTGAAACAGTATCCAAAGTATCTTAAATGAGTTAATAGTCTTATAGGACCTTTTGGATTGTAATCTGATTTGTTTCGAATTGTTTTTCTTACCGCATCATCAAGACTAAGTTTTGTATTGCCATGATAATCAGCTCTATAAAAAGAAATAAGGGCCCATTTATCTATGTTCCAAAAAATAGATTTTTTAAACATGGTATCAATTTTACTGATATCAAAATAGCACATAAATGTTTTATAGTTAAACTGTTGATTGAAAGGAGTAAATCTTCTATGGCGTATATTGCCTTTATATATATAATTATTCAGTTTCATAAGGATAATCCAAATTTACTGCACACATCAAGCGCACTATTAATGCCGTCCTCATGAAAACCATACCCCCAGTATGCGCCACAGAAATAAGTATTATCTTTACCACATATTAAAGATTTTTGGGTTTGAGCAAATACGCTATCTTCAGTGAATAATGGATGATGGTATATAATTTCTTTTATAATTTTATTTTTATCAATATCATGTGTGTTATTAAGAGTTACACAGTATGTCTTTTCTGCATCTAAAGACTGTAGCATATTCATATTGTACGTTAAAGTTACAAGTTCATCTTGATTATCGTTAATTAGATAATTCCAGCAAGACCAGGCTAATTTTCTTTTAGGTAATATGGATTGATCTGTATGAATTAAAGCTATATTTTTTTGATATTTCATCTTTGATAATACACTTAATTCATCAGAGGATGTATCCTTAAGTAATTTGAGTGCTTGATCACTATGTGTACCTATAACAATAGAATCAAACTCCTCTACCTCATTATTATAAGTTAACCTAATCTTACCATTGATTCTTTCCACATCTTTAACTTTGGCGTTTAATTTAATGTTATTTTTAAATGGCTTAATTATTTCTTTTACGTATTGTTTAGATCCGTTTTTAATAACCCACCATTGAGGTCTATTAGTAACTTGCAAAAGACCATGATTTTTAAAAAATCTTATAAAAAAAGAAGCTGGCATATCAAGCATTGATTTTGGGCTTGTAGACCAAATAGCAGCACCCATAGGGATTATATAATGGCTAATGAAAATATTTGAAAACTTATGATGTTTAAGAAAATTAATCAAAGAAAGCTTATCATTTATATTAGAAATTTCATTAAGAGATAATTTATTAAACCTTAGAATATCAGATGTCATTTTTATAAAAGATGGTTTAAATATATTTGTTCTCTGAGCAAAAAAAGAATTCAATGAATTTCCTGCATATTCAAAATCATTTAATTTAGATTTTACACTGAAACCCATAGTGGTATGTTGTCTGTCTACATTTAGCTGATCAAGTAAACTTATAAAGTTTGGATAGGTATTTTCATTGTAGACAATAAATCCAGAATCTACATTTAATATCTTTTCATTTTCTTTAATAGTATGAGTATGTGTATGACCACCAATATAATCATTTTTTTCAAACAAATATACATCGTGTTTTCTACTTAGAATATACGCAGAGGTAAGACTAGATATTCCACTTCCTATAATTGCTATTTTTTGCTTATTTGCCATTATTGATCATTAATTCTTCATATTTGAACAGTATGAAATTTAATTCATTATATTTAATAATATTATATTTTTGTACTACTACATCTTTTAGAGCAAAACTTTACATTTTCCCATTCTCTAATCCATTTCTTTCTCCAGTAGAATATTCTACTACAAGATTTACAATATTTGTATGGTAAATGTTGTTTTTTCATAATAATTACACGTTTTGCACGTTAATTTAAATATTATTAAGATAAATATAAAGATAATTATTAAAGAGTTTGACAGTTAGGACATATATATGTTCCTCTTTGCGCAACTTTAAGTTTTATAATTTTGGATCCACATCTGCGACAAGGCTTATCATTTTGTCCATATGCATTTAGATTTAATGCGTAGTTACCTACATATGAATAATCATACGTATAATCTCTAATAGTGGTTCCACCAAGTTTAATAGAATCTGATAAAACTTTTACGATCGCTTTATGTAACTGTTTTAAATTGATTTTTTTAATTTCATCACACTTGCTTAATGGATGAATTTTTGCAGTCCATAATGCTTCATCCGTATAAATATTTCCCATACCGACTAGATATGTTTGGTCAAGTAAGAATGGTTTGATTTGTCTATGCTTCTTACTTAAACAATCATTGAACCAGTTATATGTAAATTCTTTTGATAATGGTTCTATACCAAGTTTAGAATTTAATATTGATAGATCTTTATAGAGATAAATTCTTCCAAATTTTCTGGTATCTTCAAAAACTAAAAACTTATTATTTAAATTAAAATATGCTGAAATATGTTTATTGCTCTCATCTATTTGGTTACTAACATAAAGTTTACCTGTCATTCTAAGATGCACCGCCAATAAACAGGAATTAAAATCTATAAGAATATACTTGCCTCTTCTAAAAACATTGGATATAGATTTTCCTAAAATTATTTTTCTAAAATCATCTATATTAAAGTTATCTAAAACTTTTGGCCACTTAATAGTAATTTTATTTAACTTATTTTTTAATAAGTGTTTTTTTACGGAATTTGTTACAGTTTCAACCTCAGGTAGTTCAGGCATAATTTATTAAGCAAATAACACTTTTAAATAAAATAAAGGGTTAGATAGTTTATCTTTGGAGATTTCTTTTGTCAGCATTCCAGAGATAATATCTTGGATATCTTTATTTCTTGAAGCTTTATTGATTATAATATTGAGTAATGTTTTGTAGTTTGATAAATTTTGTAATTTTGTGCTAGTTCTAAGTTCTGACCCTAATTCATCCCATACTAATTGATGGTATTTTGAAAGGATAGTTTTAGAATAGTCATTTTCTTTTTTAGCTTGTGAAGCAACTTCAATTGCAAACTTAGCAGAGGCCATAGCATTTCCTATCCCCTCTCCTGTAAATGGATCTATTAACCCAGCAGCATCTCCAAGAAGCATAAAGCCATCTCCAAAACTAGGTCTTTGTATTCTGCCAAGTGGAAGTGACCACCCTTTAGGCTTTTCAAGTTGTTTTGCATTAGCAAATCTATCTTTAAAATATGGAGACGCAGTAACTTCATCTAAAACTTGAGATAATTTACGTTCATCTTTTTTAGCAAATTTCTTACTTAAACCTAAACCAATATTTGCAATATTATCACCAGCAGGAAATAGCCAGAAATAACCAGGCAACACTTCATCAACAAAGTGTAACTCTATTTGATCAGTCAACCCCTTAACACCTTCATAATAACATCTTATAGCAATGGCTGTATTTTCTTGATCTTCAGAATGAAATCCAAGTTTTCGAGCAATGGTAGATTTAGCTCCATCGCATCCAAGAATTAAAGGTGCATAAATCTCATGTGTTTGTTTATTTAGTTTACCAGTTATACCAATTATTCTATCATTTTCGTATAAAAGATTATTAACGTTAAAATTTTCAATAATTTCTGTCACATTTTTCGCTTTTTGGAATAAAAAATTATCATAAATTTCTCTTGGTATAACGTAACCCTCTTTAATATCTCCAGTATTTTGCTTATTGTTTAAATAAATATCAAATTGTTTATGTGCAGGACTTCCAAAGGTAATTCTTTTAATGGTTGATCCGTTTAAATTTGGAACTTCATCTAATATCCCTAGTTCTCTCATATACTTAACACTTTTACCAGACAGGGCGTCTCCACATATCTTATCTCTAGGAAAAGTGCTTTTATCAAGAATGATTGTTTTTAAGCCCATTTTTTCTGCATAAAGAGCAGCTGATGTACCAGCAGGTCCAGCTCCAACAATAATTATATCATAATGCTTATCCATGGTCATAATTTAAAAAATTACTTTTTATTAACTATATAAATTGCAAGAAGACTTAATATCCCGCCAATAACAACATTTAAAGTAAATGGTTCATTTAAAAAAAAATTTGCCATTGAAATTGCCAAAAATGGAACAGAAAAAATAAAAATACTAGCTTTTGAGGGTCCTAAAATTGGAGTATAATACATATAAACTGATGTACCAAAAGACATTGCCCCCATTGAAACAAAGAAAAAATTTATGAAGAATTTAAAGTCATATTCAGTTGAAATAATTTCAGTTATTGAAATAAATGGGAATGTAAATACCATTGTTATTAAATAGCATATACAAATAAAACTAAATGGGTTAATGATTTTTTGAGCAAAATTTATCAATACAGACATAATACCCCATGAAATAGCACAAATTATAAAATATATATTACCTGGCTCTAGTATACTTTTAAATCCAACATTATATAAATCCATAATAATATATCCACCAATAATTCCTAACACTACTCCAACAATTTCTTTTTTAGATATTTTATTATATAATATTGACATAATCAGCACTGTAAATAAGGGATTTAAAGTAGTAACCAAAATCGCCCCTTTTCCTGCCAAACCATAATCTGTACCTTTAAAAAAAGCAATATTATATATTAAAAAGAGTAAACTAGGTCCTAATATATATTTATACTCTGAGAGTTTAGGGAAAGGTTTTTTAAGAACTATTACAAATGGAAGAATAGATATAAAACCCAAAAGAAATCTTAAGAAAATAAGATTATAATAAGATAAATATTCGTTAACTATCTTTGCATTTGTCCAAGCAATTGCCCATGTAATCATTGCCAAAGACATCCATATGTAGATATTTTTACTTGATATCTGTTTATTTTCCACTATTTCTGATTGCGAGTATTCTGGTTAATACTGGAGGATGCGTATAGTTTAAAAATACATTTAGCCAGTGAGGTGTAAGGTTACTGAGATTTTCTTTAGATAATTTTTTTAATCCTGAAATTAAAGAATCAGGCATTTTAGCTGTTTTGACAGAATATGCATCTGCAGAAAATTCATTTTTTCTAGAAATAAACGTAAAAAATATTCCTATTACCATTGAAATAGGAGCATATAACATTGTAAAAAATACTAGACTGGCATAAACAGAAAGATTTTCCATCTGAAATACATTAAAAAGCAAGGTATTGTTTATAAAAATAGAAAGAATATATAGCATTATACCAGATTGTAAAGTGCTCAGTAGAATACCTGAATAGATATGTTTTAGTTTATAATGCCCTACTTCATGAGCTATTATAGATAAAATTTCATCATCATCCATTTGATCTAATAAAGTATCAAATAAGGCTATACGTTTATATTTACCAATACCACTAAAATAAGCATTTGAATGCGAAGATCTTTTTGATCCATCTATAACTTCAAGTTTAGCTACTGGAAAATCTATTTCATTTAAATAATTTCTTATTCTTTCTAGTAAAGGACCTTCTTCTAAGGGAGTAAACTTATTAAACATTGGAGCTATAAATGTTATAAATATTGGCTGCATAATAATACTAAAAGCAACAAGAAAAAACCAAACATACAACCAACCATATTCTGAGTAAGAATTAAAGAAAAATAAGATAAGATACAATACTGGACCACCAATAAGGATTGTAAGAAAATAACCTTTAATTTTATCAGTTACATAAGTATTAAATGTAGTTTTATTAAAACCATATTTCTGTTCTATTACAAAAGTTTTGTATATGGAAAATGGAATGGTAATTATATCATTTATAATGAATAATAAAGCAAAAAATAATAAACCAGTTACATTTGGATTGTAACCATACGCTCTAACAAAAATATCTATATAATTATAAAAACCTCCAAATATAAAATAAAGATTTAACATTAATGAAAAAGTCGAAGTTAAAAATGAAAATTTAGTGTTTGTTTTAGTATAAGACTGTGATTTTATGTATTTACTTTGATCATAGGTATCTTTAAATTCTTCAGGGAGATTTGGATTTAGCGCTTTGATATTTAATATGTTTACTATGATTTCAAGTACATATTGAAATATTAACATTCCAATAATTATAATAAAATATATATTCATTTTTTCCTTTATTAATTATGAAATTACAAAAGAGCCTAAATTATAATGAGATTTGACATTCATTTCTAAACCCTTAGATTTTACTGTTTCTTTCACTATTGTTATCATCCTATTTGAATTTCCCGTTATGATTAATACAGGTAAATTATCCTGATTATCTTCTAAAAATTTATTAACTTTTGCTGGAACCTCAATATGATAGATACCATGGAGATCTAATTCTGGTAATTTGTACTTCATTTACCTTCTTTTTTCTTTTTAGCTTCACTTATTCGCTTATTTGCATCAAGTTCCATTTTTCTCATTCTGATATTATTAGGTGTAATTTCAATTAATTCATCTTCTGCAATAAATTCGATGCATTGATCCAATGATAAATTTTGTGGTGGACGTAATACAACAGTTGCATCAGATGATGATGCTCTCATATTTGTTAATTTTTTTTCTTTTGTAATATTAACATCCAAATCACCTGGTCTATTTCTTTTTCCTAGTATCATTCCCTTATAGACTTCAGTTCCAACCTCTAAATAAAGCTCACCTCTATCTACCATACCAAGACTTGCATAAGTTGTAATTTTTCCTGGTCTATCAGCTATAAGGACTCCAGATTGTCTATGACTTATATTTCCAGCCCATGGTTGATAAGAATCAAATAATGTATTCATGATACCCGTTCCTTTTGTATCAGTTAAAAATTGACTCCTAAAACCTATTAAACCTCTAGATGGAATTTTAAATTGTAAGGTTGTACGACCAAAACCATTATTTTGTAGATTAGTCATTTTACCTTTTCGATTCGATATTTTTTCAGTAATAGTCCCAACATGATTTTCATCAAGATCAAGATATAAATTTTCTATTGGTTCATATAACTTACCATCTTCTTCCTTTGTAATTACTTGAGGCTTAGAAACCATAAATTCATAACCTTCTCTTCGCATGGTTTCTATAAGTATTGCCATCTGAAGTTCACCTCTACCACATACTTCAAATACATCAGTTTCTTTTGTTGGTTTAACCTTAAGAGAAACGTTTCCAAGAGTCTCTAATAATAATCTATCTTTTAAATTTCTGGATGTTACAAATTTCCCTTCCAGACCAGCAAAAGGTCCATTATTAACATGAAAAAACATTGATACAGTAGGTTTATCAACTTCTATTCTTGGTAAGGCTTTGGGATTTTCATTAGAAGAGATAGTGTCACCAATATTAATATTTTCAATTCCAGCTACAGCAATGATATCACCAGATTCAAGTTTATCAACTTTTATTTTTTTTAACCCTTTAAATGTATAGCATGCAGATAGTTTTAAATTATTAATTATATTATTTTCCGAACAAAGACTGTAAGGTTTATTCATTTCTATCAAACCATTACCTAATCTTCCAACAGCTATTTGACCAACATATGAATCGTAATCAATATTTGTTATCAAAAATTGAGTAATCTGACTATCATCAGCCTCTGGACCTTTAATTTCTGATATAATTAAATCAAATAAAGGTTTAAGATTAGTGTGCTTATCCCCTATTTCTATATGAGCTATACCTTCCTTTGCATTGGTATAAACTATTGGAAATTCGATTTGATTTTCATCTGCATCTAAGTCTATAAATAAATCATAAACCTCGTCAACAACTTCATTAATTCTTGAGTCTGGTCTGTCAATTTTATTTATAATTAAAATAACTGGAAGTTTTCTGGCTAAAGCCTTTTGTAGGACAAATCTAGTTTGAGGTAAAGGACCTTCACTTGCATCAACTAGTAAAAGTACACCATCAACAAGATTTAAGCTTCTTTCAACTTCGCCTCCAAAATCAGCGTGACCAGGAGTATCAACAATATTAATTTTAGTATCATTATAATGGATTGCTGTATTTTTTGCAGTTATTGTGATACCTCTTTCTTTTTCCAGGTCCATTGAATCCATTACCCTATCATCGATTGTCTGGTGATCAGCAAAGGTTCCACTTTGATGAAGCAAAGCATCTACTAAAGTTGTTTTTCCATGATCAACATGAGCTATAATAGCAATATTTCTTATATTATTTTTTCTCATTAATCCCTTTTAGAAAGTTTAAAATAGCTTAAATATAAAATTATCAACATGCCACCAAATTCATAGATAAATTCTTCTCTAAAACCTATCGTTAGAATTGAATTTAAATTTTGAACAAATAAAAATGAAATAATTGATAGAAGAAAATAAATTTTATATTTAGTTATAGATGTATTAAAAACAGTTATAGATGCTGCCATAAAGTAAATAAATGCCCAAAGATAGGCATCAACACCGTCATTAAATTGAAGATAGCTAAAAAGCAGAAAAATACTAGATATTATTAGTTTATACATAATTATAATTTAATTGTTTTTTTAGCTAAATCATCAAATGTTTTATCATATTCTAAATATATATTTGACCAATCAAAAGTAGCCGTATCAATATTTATTTTTTTAAAATCTTTAATAGCATTTTTTAGCGTTAAATAAAAACATAAATCATCCTCATAAAAAAGTTGTTTATTTTCATTTATTTTAAATAATTCTGGATATGTTAGTCTATTAGGTAATATTGGATGAACATCGCAATAAACAGCCTCCATAATACTTATACCAAAAAAATCTTGATTTGACGTTACAGGTAAGATATCCGCTTTCCATAACCACTTTGCATATTCTTCAAAATTATCACAATAACCATAATGAATGATATTATCTTTTAAAATAATTTTTGCTTGATCAAATATTTTGGGATAGTCTTTAAATTTTTCACCAACAACAACTAATTGAAAATCAAATCCATCCTCCTTTATTTTAAAAAGTGTTTTAAAGAATAGCTCTGGATTTTTATCAAACTCCCAACGATGATTCCATAAAATTATAGGTTTATTTGATTTATTTTTATCTATCTTATGTGAATCAAACTTTTTTAAATCACAACCTATATATAAAACATCTGATTTATCCTTAATAATCTCTATAGTATTAAAATTATTAAAATCTGGCATTTTTTTTAAATATAATTTTAATGAATTAAGATAACTATCAAGATGATAATTAGAATTAAATAAGTTAAAATCTGAAACTAAAGAGGATGTATAATTAATATAATGGTAATGCAAATCTCTGTTAAGCTTAATATCATCATCTTTAGGAGACCATGGGTAAGATAATTGATTTTCATGGAAATACATTATAAAAGGACTGTTATTATGGTGAGGTACTAACGATTTAAATACAGGAAGGTTTAGAAAATCTGAACATAAAAATAAATCATAAGTTTGTTTTTTTTCTATAAGTTCATTTGCTAAGGTTACTGCCCCACCATGCATTCTCCACTTCCATTTATTTCCAGGAAGTGTAAGTATATCTATATTATGATTACTATATTTTTGATAAGAATCAATCCATGTTTTATGAGAGCCAGAATAATATGGTTCTATATATAATATATTCATTTATGCTACTTAGTTAAAGTTATACATTAACTGATTTATGAGAGAATTTTATATTTGAATTTATGAGTCTTTTTAAAAGAGCTTCACCTCCACATTCTGCTGGAGATATTACACCTTTATTATTAGTCAATTTATCAAAATCATGAATTATGGTAAGAGCCATTTCAGAAATAAACTTAGAAGTTTCCCCATAACCAGGATCACCACCATTTACTTCTGTTATATATTTTTGCTTTTTTGTTTTACTTATCATTTTAAAGTTAAACCAATGTTTAGAACGCTCATCTTTAGATGGTCCTGTACCAGATGGTATGAATGTTTTCAACCAGTTTCTAGTAAAAGTATATTTTGCTAGAAAAGAAATAACTATTAATGGGATTATTAACCCAATTACTTGCCATAATGTTTTAAATGTTAAATATTTTGTAAAGTTAAAGTCTGCACCATATTTATAATACTTAGATGATGACATAATAATTGAGCGATCAATATCCGGAAATATTAATGCCCACTTTTTAATGTCATTTTCATAATAAAATGATTTAACTTTTTTTGTTTTATTAATTTTATGATTGTTGAGAGATATTTTATTTGTATCAAAATGATTAAGAAAAGATGCCCAAGTACCTCCAGAGATTTTACCTCTGCTTTTTAAGAAACACTTTATATCCAAATTTTCTTGTTTTGACTTTTTAAAGTTGTAATAAACTCCAATATCCGTGGGCATAGATTCAAAACCACAACAATTAATGACCATCGTATTAGTTTTAACAGATTTAGAAGTAAAATTTTCTCTTACATATTTTACAAATGTTGATTCACCTGTAATATCTAGATAGTGGCAGTTATTCTCAACACAGCTTTGAACTAATTTTTTTCCATACAATGCATATGGACCAACTACGGAAATAATTACTTTACTATTTAATGTTATATTGTCTAGTGACTTTTTGTCAAATGAATCTACTTGAAAATAATCAACATTATATTTATGTGATATGGTTTCTAATTTTTTATTATTCCTACCTGAAATAGCCCATTTTACTGATTTAATATCTAAATGATTAAAAAGATACTCACATATAAGCTTTCCAGTAAAACCAGTAGCACCATGAACAATTAAATCATATTTTTTATCTACCATGAAATTTCCTTAATATTATGTTTATTTAAAAATTTATTGATTTTTGAAAATGGCTTAGATCCAAAAAAACCATTATAAGATGAAAGTGGTGATGGATGAACACTTTTTAATACTAAATGATCATTAGTGTGTATGAATTTTTCTTTTTTTTGAGCGTAATTACCCCATAAAACAAAAATAATATTTTTTTTCTTTTTGCTAATGTTACTTATTATTGATTGGGTAAATTTTTCCCATCCTCTATTTTTATGTGAATTAGGTTTACCTGATTGAACAGTAAAAACAGCATTAGTTAAAAGGACACCTTGATTAGCCCAGTTTTCAAGGCAACCTGAATTTCGTTTTATATTCAAATCATTATTTAATTCTTTATAAATATTCTTTAATGATGGAGGGATTTTTACTTTATTTGGTACACTAAAAGCTAGACCATGGCCTTGGTTAAGTCCATGGTATGGATCTTGACCAATAACAACAACTTTAACTTTATTAACTGGAGTTAAATTAAATGCATTAAACAATAACTCTTTAGGAGGATATATTTCTTTAGTTTTATACTCTAGATTGACAAAGTCCATCATATTTAGAAAATAATCTTTTTCAAATTCATCTTTTAACAAATCAAACCATGAAGGTTCTATGTTAATTTTTTTCACTTGTTTTACTCATATCTATCATATGTGGAAAATCGTGACAATTCTCACTAAAACCACAAGTACTACATGTATAATGACAATTTATAATTACAATTTCATCATTACATACTATACAGTTTTTTTTCTCAATCATAAACTATTTATTTAAAATATTATAAATTTCATCAGTTATTAATTCATATACATTTAGGGATTCTAAATTTTCTTTTAATTGAGATTTTTTAGATGCACCTAGAATTACTGAGCTTACATTTTTATTTTTTAAACACCATGCTATTGAAAGTTGAGCCATTGATACATTCATTTGATTGGCTAAATCTTTTATTTGATTTAGTTTAGGTGAAAAGCTATCTTGCAACAATTCCTCTTGTAACCACTCATATCCTTTGACCTTAAATCTATGTTTGTTTGGCATTCTTTTCATATATTTCCCTGATAATACACCAGAAGCTAAAGGTGACCAAATTGTTGTACCCAAACCATATTTATCAAAGATCGGTGCATATTCTTTTTCAAACCTATCTTTATATAATAGATTATATTGTGGTTGTTCCATAGTGGGGCCTCTTAAACCAAGTTTATTAGAAGCTTTATATGCATAATCAATTTCTGCTGCACTCCATTCTGATGTCCCCCAATATAATATTTTACCTTGAGTAATCAAATCATTCATAGCATATACAGTTTCTTCTATAGGAGTTTCAGGATCAGGCCTATGACAATAGTATAAATCAAGATAATCAACCTGTAGCCGTTTTAATGCCATATTACAAGCGTCATGTATATGTTTTTTACTTAAACCCTTTTGAGTAGGTAATTCACCACCCCAAAAAGCTTTGCTTGAAATGATATATGAATCTCTAGACCATTTTAATTTTTTAAGTATTTTTCCCATTAACACTTCTGATTTTCCGTTTGCGTAAGCTTCAGCGTTATCAAAAAAATTAACTCCATAATCTTTTGCTATGGACATACAAGTCATTGCAGTAGATTCTGTTAATTGGTTAACAAATGTTACCCATGAACCAAAGGATAAACAACTTATCTTCAGTCCTGACTTACCTAAATTTCTATATTCCATCTTTTTTCCTCATATATATTTATTTAGCTAGTTGATTTACAAACCATTCTTCATATTTTGGATTTAGTATCTCAAATTTAAACTTAATGAGTTCGTAAATTTTATAATTGTGATTATTCTTTATGCAATCAATAACTAGGGATTCTAATTGGCTAATTGTTTTAATATCTAATTTGTATTCTAAAGTTGAATGATAAGCTTCATTCCAAAAATACTGTGATTGAACTTTTGAAATTTTATTACAAGCAGAAAGTTTTCTTTCAATAAGTAATTTGGATATGTTTTGCAGAACTTGCTTTGAATCACTTGATGTTGATATACATATCACTTTAATAAATTACTTTTTTGTTGATGTTTTCTTTTTAGCGGGCGCTTTTTTTGTTGCAACTTTCTTAGCTGGAGCCTTTTTAGTTGCAGCTTTCTTAGCTGGAGCCTTTTTAGTTGCAACTTTTTTAGCTGGTGCTTTTTTACTTTCAGGCTTTTCTTCGACAGCTGGTTCAGCTTTAGGTTTTACAATTTTTCTTTCTGGCTTTTTAAGTTTTAATGATTCAACTTTTAAATTTTTTAATCTATCTTTGTTTTTTCTATGCTTTTTATTTGCATTTCTTTTTCTCTTATTCATTACTTCCTCATTATTTATTCATCTCATGCTTTAATTTTCGATCCATTAATTGATTAATAGCAATTTTAGGATTTTTATTGTCAAATAATATACTATAGACCTGACTAACAATTGGCATATTAATTTCATATTTATCTAAAATTTTATTGACTATCATTGTTGCTTTTATACCTTCTACATACATATTTATTTCTTTAAGCGCCTCATCTTTGTTGTAGCCTTTTCCTAATAAGATACCAAAACTTCTATTTCTACTATGTTTTCCATATGCAGTAACACTTAAATCTCCAATACCACTTAACCCATAAAATGTGTGTTCTTTTGCACCGAAATAAAGTCCTAATAATTTCATTTCATTTAAACCTCTTGATATAAGCGCAGCTATTGTATTGTCACCGTAACCAAGACCTATGCATATCCCAGCAGCAATCGAGATAATATTTTTACATGCAGCACCTACTTCTACACCTATTATATCAGAATTTGTATAAATTCTAAAATATTTAGTGGAAAATAAGTTTTGAATAATTTTGCTGTTATTATCATTATTTGAAGCAACAACAATTGCAGAGGGTAATTTTTTTACAACTTCTTCTGCGTGAGTTGGTCCAGATAAAACACAATACAAATTTTTAAAATTTTTAAAATCTTTGCATACTAATTGGTAGAATGTCTTTTCATATTTATTATCAAATCCTTTAGAACAATTAACAATCAAAGGTTTCTTTGATATTGTATTATGATTAATCCAATTTAAGCTTTCATATATATATTTAGTAGGTTGTACAATAAAATAAATAGCACAATTTTTTATATGATTTTTGTTAGATGTTACGATTACATTTTTAGGTACACTTATGGTATCAAAATACTTAAAAGTATCATGATTATCATAATAATTATCGTGATGTAAAATTGTAAGGGAAATTTTTTTATTTTCTGATAATACTAAAGCAAGTGCTGAGCCCCATGAACCAGCACCAAGTATAGCTACATGCATTAATTTATCTCACCAATAATATAGTAATCTTCTTTAAGATTTTTAAGGTAGGTTTCAGCATCTGAGACGTGATCTTTTTTTATAATTAAAACCATACCAATTCCTAAATTAAAACTTTTTCTCATATCGTTAAGAGGAACACTTCCAACATCTTGAATAAGTTTAAAAATACTAGGCCATTGCCAAATTTTCCAATCAATATTAAGATTTAGATCAGAAGATATTATTCTTTTTGTATTAGCTTCTAAACCACCTCCTGTTATATGAGATAAACCTAGTAACCAATCTTGTGACAAAGCTCCTTCTAAAGAATGAAGGTATGATTTATGTATAGATAATAGTGACTCGGCAATCGTTGAATCAATTTCAGAAACATATTCATCAACTTTAAATTTATCTAATAACACTTTTCTAGCTAAAGAGTATCCATTTGTATGAAGACCAGTAGATGGTAAACCTATTAATACATCACCTTTTTGTACTAATCTATCTGATAATAAGTTATCACCATCGACAGCACCAATAACGGTTCCACATAAGTCATATTCATCTTTAGAGTAAAATCCAGGCATTTCTGCTGTTTCACCACCAATTAATGCACAATTATTTTCTTTACAAGCTTTCGATAATCCATATATTACATCATTAAAAACATGATTCTCTAATTTGCCAGTACCAAAATAATCTAAGAAAAATAAAGGTTTTGCACCCATGACAAGAATATCATTAACACAATGATTAACTAGGCATTGTCCAATTGTTTTATGATTACCACTTAAAAATGCAATTTTTAACTTAGTGCCTACACCATCAGCGCTTGAAACTAATACTGGATTATTATAATCATTCTTGGGGAATTTATAGCATGCTCCAAATGAGCCCAGATTAGATAATACATTACTGTTAAAAGTGCCTTTAACTAAAGATTTTATATCTTCAACAGCTTTATCAGCAGCTTCTATATCAACGCCAGCTTCTTTATAAGTAGTCATTTTAGTTGTACATATTATTTATTATATCAGAATAGTTTTTTTCAACAACCTTTTTTACTATTGACATTTTAGGTGTCATTTCACCTTTTTCAATAGAGAACAAGTCAGTTAAAAGGGTAAATTTTTTAATTTTTTCATAATTTGAAAAATCTATCATAGCTTTTTCAACTTCTTTTGTAAATAAATTAATAACATCTGGATGATCAACTAATGCATTTGGTTCATTTAAATCATTACCATTAGATTTTAAATGAGCAGTTAATGAATCAAAATTTGGAACAATAAGAGCTGTAAGGAAATTTCTTTTATCTCCAATAACATGGGCCTGTTCTATATATGCTGATGTAAGAAGCTTTAATTCTATTGGTGCTGGGGCAATATTTTTACCACCAGAAGTTACAATCAAACTCTTCTTTCTATCTGTGATTTTTAAAAAACCATCTTCATCAATAATCCCAATATCTCCAGTATGAAACCAACCATCATTATCAAAAACCTCCTTTGTAGCTTCCTCATTTCTATAATAGTTAGTCATAATATTTGGACCTTTTGCAAGAATTTCGCTATCTTCTGCAATCTTTATATTTACATTAAATAAAGGTTTACCTACATAACCAAATTTTAAATCTGTTGGACTATTAACTGTCAATACTGGGCTTGTCTCTGTTAAACCATAACCCTCAAGTATTGTTATATCAACAGCTGCAAAAAACTCTGCTAAATGCTTAGATAATGGAGCACCTCCTGAAACAAAAAATTTAATCTTACCTCCAAAACGTGCTTTGACTTTACTATAAATTAGCTTGTCAGCTAACTTGTGTTTCAAAGATAGAAAAAAACCTATTTTCTGTTTTGATACTTTTAGATTTGAGTACTTAGTACCCACTCCTAAAGCCCAATAAAATAAATTTTGTCTAATTTTAGGTGCATCATTTATACCTTGGATAAACTTAGCATGAATTTTTTCAAAAACTCTAGGAACACAAACTACTATAGTTGGATTAGATTCTACCATATTATCAGCAATGGTTTCCATATTTTCAGCATAATATATGGTAGCACCTATAGTAAAAGGAGTATAGTGACCACCCATACGTTCAAGAACATGACTAAGCGGTAAAAAGGATAAAAAGGTTTCATTATTGGTAAATTCTGCAACGTTTAATGTTCCTTCAACATTTGAAAGTAAATTTTTGTGAGTTAAAACAACACCCTTTGGTACACCCGTTGTTCCTGAAGTATAAATGATTGTCAAAATATCATCTTCTTTTACAGAAGTAACCATGTCGTTAAATGTTAAATCAGAATCTTGACAAAAATCTTTTCCTTTGTCTAGAAAAGTTGCGAAATTCATTATAGAATCAGATTCTTCAGTGCAAGAATCATCAAGTATAACTATAAATTTTAAATCAGGACAATTGCTTTTAACAGAATTGACTTTATCATACTGTTCTTGATTTTCAACAAAAATTAAATTTGAATTAGAGTTTTGTAAAATAAATTCAACCTGATTAGCAATTAATGTTGGATAGATGGTTACAGTCGACATAGTAGAACATACAATACCATAATCACACATGGCCCATTTTGGAGAATTATTAGAAATAATTGCAATATTTGAATTTTCAATAATACCAAGTGACCTTAAGCCAAAAGATATATCTTCAACAGTTATTAGAATATCCTTACCACTAAGACCAACCCAATCATTATTTTTTTTATAATAGAATAATTTTTTTTCAGAAAAACGTTCTGTTGTTCCAACAAACATTTCGGATACAGTTTTATAATTCATAGGAAAATACTTAATTAATTGTTTTTTATATTACAAAATACATCTGAAATTTACAATCTTAATTAGATTTTTAATATAATATTTTCTAAATTTAATTTTAAATTTGATGCCGAGGTGGTGAAATTGGTAGACACGCCGGATTCAAAATCCGGTTCTTTTTAAGAGTGTGGGTTCGATTCCCACCCTCGGTACCATTTTTAATAATTCATAATAAAATTCTTTAAACTAATTTTTTTCTTATCTATTTCAGCTGATCCCTTTTTATGCTTTTTTGATTTGACACTATATATTATTGCAACTTCTTTATCATTTAATATTACACTATTGTCATAATCATCAAATTTTAAAGAAAATGAATTTAGATTATTTTTATTTATTTTTGTACTATGATAATGAAAAGCACCGCATTCTAAAGGGCATGAATAATTATTATCTTTATTTATTTTTATGTTTAATATGTCTCCATTCTTTAAATGAATTTCATAGAATAATTCAGAAAAAATTTTACCAATTTGAGATCCTCCAAACATTAATAATATTGATATGGCTACTTCAGTTAGTCTATACATAGCAACTACCTCCTGCCAATAATATTGTGAAAAAATATGATCTTTTTTTTATGCTAAATCACAAAATTTTATTTTTAATAATAAATGTGATATCTGTCAAAAAAAATTATATATACATTTTATGTGATTTACTTAATAAATATTTTTTTTTGTATTAACTAAAATACGTTAAGCGCAAATAAGGAGTTTAAAATGTCATTAAATAAACAAAAAGAATTTAAATATATACTTTTATTGAATTTAATTATAGGTATTCACAATATTATTAATTTTTCAATTAACGGGCAATGGAGCGCTTTGATTATTGGTATTGTTAATATTGGAGTGTGGTGCTTATTAAGAGATATGAAACTTATACCAATTATAATAAAGAGGTATAACAAATGATTATTATTTACCTTTCCATGACGGTTTTTGCTTTGATAAAAAGGCTTTTATCGCCTCTTTTTTATCTTCGCTATTTATGACTAAAGAATAGGCTTTTTTTTGTAATTTAGTTAGATCATTAAAATTCTTTGAAACTTGATTAAACAAAAGCTTTGAGGCTTTAATTGCAAGAGGAGCATTTTCTAATATTTCTTGAGCAACTTCTAAGGTCACACCTAATAGTTCATTATCTTTGCTTATAAAATCAATTACTCCATCTTGATATGCAGAATCTGTTTTAAATTTTTGAGCAGTAAAAACCCAATATTTAGATTTTGGTAAACCAATTAAGCTGGCTAATCTATAAATACCACCTGCTCCAGGTATAATACCTAAAGAGGTTTCAGGGAGACCAACATAAGAACTTTCAGAAGCAATTCTAATATCGCAACATAATGCTAATTCTAAACCACCTCCTAGAGCAGCTCCATTTATTGAAGCGATTGTAGGTATAGTTAAATTTTCAATTTTATTAAAAAGTGAGTTTACATTATCCAAAAAATCAGTAGTTTGAGTAGAGTTCATCTTTTTTCTTTCTTTTAAGTCTGCGCCAGCAGAAAAATGCTTTTGCAATGACCTAAAAATAACCAACCTACATTTTTTTTCATTTTCTATGTGATCAATAATAGTAGATAAATCATTAATGATATCGTTATTTAATGCGTTAACAGGTTTATTGTTGAGATTAATAAATCCAATACCATCTTCGTGCAACTCATATTTAATGTATTTAAGATTTAACATAAATCTCTAACTCCTTTGGTATATCTAATTCTAATAGTAATGCTGCTTGGGCATGAGTTTTTCCTTGAGCATCATTTATTAAGGTTTCACTTCCACCACCACCTAGACTATTTTTTAATATAAAGTTTAAAGATAAAATATTATCCAATTCATACCTTAGAACTTCACCTTTAACAATCTCAGAAAAATGATTTTTTATGAGTTTAGTGGTTATAGATTTTTTAGCCCAATTATAAACCTTTTCATCAAAAAAATAAATTCCAACATTTGAATGTTTTCCCTTATCTCCAGATCTTGCTCCAGCAATTTGCATCAATTTTATTCTCATCTATTCAACAACCTCTATGTTAATATGCTTTTTATTTATTAAACATGGCCAAAAGGCAATTATCTCTTGAGGTCTTGGCCTGCCTCCTGAAAAGCCGGTTACGCCTGGAGGGCCAGAAGTAATTACAGGAGCTAACTCTTTACCAAATCTAATAACTTTACTTTTATCTATATCCCTTACAGATAAACGTATAACAACTTCATTGGAATTAGATTTATATTCTTTAATTTTATTTCCATGACAGGAAGAAACCCCTAGATATTCAGTTAGGTAATCATCAAAACTTATACCAGCATTTTTTAACCTTTTCCATATCAGCTCTGAAGTAAATTGTGCCTTTTCTAGAGCGTTTGGACCAGAAATTGTTAACTGTCCACTTGCTTTGTAACCGTTAAAATAGTTAATAGAAACTTTATATGTATCTGTTGCAGGGTAACCTTTAACACCAGAAATCTCAACAATATCATTATTGATTTCATTAATATTAAATGATGTGAAATCTACAACAACATCAGGAGATATGTATTTTTTTGGATCACCCATTTCGTATAAAACTTGCTCTATAATTGTGTATCTATTTATTTTTCCACCCGTATTTTTAGGTTTAGTAATCTGAAATGTTGTATCATCTGATAAAATTGCTACAGGATAACCAACATTATCAAGATTTGGTATATTTTTCCAATCTGTAAAATTTCCACCTGAGCATTGAGCACCACATTCTAAAATATGACCAGCAAGTGTACCAGCAGCTAGTTTATCGTAATCATCAATTTTCCATCCAAATTCATATATTGCGGGACCAAGAACTAAACCAGGGTCACTTACCCTGCCAGCTAATATAATGTTCGCACCAGTTTTAAGAGCTTCAGAAATTGAAAAGCTATTTATGTAGGCATTAGCAGAATATACATTTCTTTTGATATTATCAAAAGAGGAGTTATCATCCATATTATCAAAATTAACACCTTTACTCTGCAACAAGTCTATATCATTTAAAATATCATCGCCTTTGATTATCGCAATCTTTAAATCTAAACCTAAATCATTGGATAGATTTAATAATTCATCTCTACAAACTTCAGGATTTACACCACCAGCGTTTGTAACAATTTTAATATCTTTTTCTAAAATATCACTAATAACTCTTTTAATCAAATCTACAAAATCAGTGGCATATCCTTTTTTAGGATTTTTTAACTTTTGTCTTTGCATTATAGATAGAGTTACTTCAGCAAGATAATCTAGAGTCAAATAATCTATATCGCCATATTTAATTAAGTTATATGGAGCATCTATAGAATCGCCCCAAAAACCTTGACCATTTGCTATTTTAATTGTTTTATTCATACTTGTAATACACCATAATTAGGTTTATCAATGTT
>MDTB01131206.1_pt1 | contig 22206 bp, 21 predicted proteins | sample 811161 | NCBI WGS metagenome assembly MDTB01 (sample SAMN05326650, study PRJNA326480) | marine metagenome | isolation source: seawater | place: Mediterranean Sea | collected 2009 | reverse complement strand
TAGTTATAGCAAGCATAAAATAACCTCTAAGCCATTTTTGCTTGGAATTGGTGGAGATTCTGGAGTTGGCAAAACAACATTATCTAATTCTCTGTTAAATGTGTTTACACAAAATAATACTTTAGTTATCAGAGGCGATGATATGCATAGATGGCAAAGAGGCCATCAAAAATGGTCCGAGTATACTCACCTTGATCCTAAGGCAAACCAATTACACCAAGAAATAGGAATGTTAAATGATTTAAAACAAGGAAAAAAAATCTTAAGAAAAACTTATGATCACAGTGATGGAACTTTTAAAGATGCTCGATTTTTCAATCCACAAAACTTGACTATTTTTGAGGGCTTGCATCCTTTTTATTTGAGTAGGCAAAGGCAATTATATGATTTAAAGATTTTTATTGAGCCCCACGATGATTTATCTCTTCACTGGAAAATCATTAGAGATAAAAATAATAGGGGGTACTCTAAAGAAACAATTTTAAAAAATGTTGCTGACAGGGCAGAGGACTCTAAGATTTACATTGAGTCTCAAGCAAAATATGCGGACATTTTAATAAAACCAAGACCAAATAATCCTATCAAAGAGATTGGCAGCATAATTGAAAAGGTAGAGATAAAATATGAAATTTTTATGCCAAATTCAGTCTACCTAGAAAATCTTATCGAAGCTTTTGAACTTAAAGAAAATTTAAGTGTTATTCAAGAGTATCTTGAAGGCGATCAACAAAAGATTTCCCTATCTGGCGAAATATCCTCAGATGATCTTAAAGATATTTCTAATATTTTCATACCAGGTTTAAGGGATTTAGGTATAGATTATCCCTACTGGTTAGAAAATGCATTTGGAGCTCTCACTCTCCTCATAACTTATTACATTTTTCAGGAGGCTGAGAATGGTAAAGAATAATGAGTTGGAGGGTTTAGTCGCATTATCAAGAAAAATTGGAAAAGAAGTTGCATATGTTCAAGGCGGAGGAGGCAATACATCCGTAAAATTATCAAATGGTAAAATGGCAATAAAATCCTCAGGTACCTGTTTGAAGGAAATGTCACAATTTTACGGATATACTTTCGTTGATTTTAAGAAACTTAACGAATTTATATTAAATTTATCGAAAGCTGAAAGTAACTTTACTCAAAAGATAAACAGTTTTGCTGATAAAAATTATTTACGTCCGTCTATCGAAACAGGATTTCATTCAATTCTTGGAAAATATGTAATACATACTCACTCAGTTTTTGTTAATATTCTGACCTGTGCAAAAGAGGGAGAATCAATTATTAAAGATCTTTTTCCAGATTGTTTTTGGGTTAATTACGCAACTCCTGGTTTAGATTTAATGATTGAGATTCTAGATAAAGTTGAATCTCCGATAGATAAATCAGGCGTAATTTTTTTACAAAATCATGGCTTAATTGTTTGGGCAGATGAATTGGACCAAGCATTTAAAATTCATCATGAGATTTCAAACTTAATAATTAAAAAATTTAATTTAACTTCTTTTAAATTTGATTCGAATTATAAATACTCACCCAATAAAAATAAAAATGAAGTTATATTTCCAGATCAAGCTATTTACACAATGGCGGGTGAAGAAATTTTACTTTCATCAGGCGCTCAAGAAATTTTATGTTCATATAACTATATTCTTGAAGGCATTAATGAGTCAGGTCTTACTCCATTATTTTTAGATGAATCAGAAGCTATAAAATTACTAAATATGGAAAGTGAAAAGTACAGACAAGGACTTATATCAAAATGATATTTATTCAACATAGAGTAAATACACTTGATGACCTGAAGAAAGTAAATTGTAAAAACGGTATAGAAGTAGATGTTAGATATCATAAAAATAAATTAGTTTTACATCATGATCCATTTAATCATCATCTTCATAAACCTATAGAATTAAAGACGCTTCTTCAACATTGGAAAAATGACGGCCCAATTATTTTAAATATAAAAACTGAAGGCATCGAGCAAATGTGTATTGATACAATGCAAAATTTTAAGATAACAAATTGGTTTTTTTTAGATATTTCTATGCCATATATGGTTAAGTATTCTCTTGAAGCTTCTAAAGGATCAATCGAAGGTTTTGGTCCAGAAAATCTGGCTGTAAGATTCTCTGAATTCGAGCCTATAGAGTATGCTTTATCATTCCAGGGAAGAGCTGAATGGATATGGGTTGATTGTTTTAATATTTTTCCAGTTACTTCAAAAATTTATTCCAAAATTAAAAGCGCTAATTTTAAACTTTGTCTTGTTTCACCCGAGTTACAGAATCATGAATTAATACAAATAGAGGAATTTAGATCTCAAATAAAAAATATAAGAGTTGACGCAATTTGTACAAAAAGACCAGATCTATGGATATCTTAGAAAATTTTAAAATCGTAATACCAATGACAGGGTATGGCTCTAGATTTGTAGATCAAGGATTTAAAAAATTAAAACCCTTTATTGAGGTTCATAATAAGCCCATTATTGAATGGGTGGTAAAAATGTTTCCAGGAGATGAAGATAAGATCTTATTCGTTTGCAGAGAGAAGCATTTAGAGGAGCATGAATATATAAAAAGCGAGCTAGAGAGAATTGCTCCTAACGCAAAAATTTTCAGTATTTCAGACTGGAAAAAAAGAGGACCAGTAATTGACGTCCTTAAAGCCTGCCACTTGATTGAAGACCATTGTCCTATAATAGTGAGTTATTGTGATTATTACATGCATTGGAATTATAAAAAATTCAAGCATGACGTAGTTACAAAAAATTGTGATGGCTCAGTTCCTTGTTATACAAATTTTCATCCACATTTGATTCCTGAGGATAATTTATATGCATCTTGCAAGGTTGATGATAACGAAAATCTAATAGAGATAAGAGAAAAGTTTGCATGGAATAAAAATAAAATGCTAGACCTAAATTCACCAGGAGTGTATTTTTTTAAAAATAAAGATATTCTCACTAAGTACTCAAACCAGATGATAGATGAAAATGATCATATAAATAATGAATACTATATGAGCTTACCTTTTAATTACTTAGTGAAAGATGGCTTAAAAGTATGGTGTCCAGCTAATATTGAAAAATTTTGCCAATGGGGTACGCCTGAAGATCTTTCTGCATACATCGATTGGATTAACTTTGTAGCAAATAAAAAAGAGTTTGGAAAATTATGATTATTTTAATCCCAATGGGCGGCAAAGGTTCTAGGTTTACTGATGCTGGTTATAAGACTAATAAAGCATGTATAAACACATTTGATAGACATAGCGGGAAAGAACTTCCAATGGTAATTTGTGCAATGAAAGATGTTCCAGGCGTGTATGACAAAGATAATAAGATTATTTGTGTTGATAGAAAATTTCATCAAGAGAACGGAACTGAGGATTTAATTTCTCAAGAGTTTGAAAACCCAATTTTTATACATGATCATGTTTTATTGGATCAGGCTTTTGGTTGTTTTTTAGCTAGAGAATTCCTTGATTCAGATGAAGATTTATTCATAGGAGCGTGTGATAGTGGAATGCAAATTGATCTTGATCATTTTGAAAAATTAAAAAGTACATCTGATGCCATAATGATAAGCCACACAAATGATGAGAACATAAAATCGAATCCTAATGCTCACAGCTGGGCATTACTAGATTCTAAAAGTAGCCAAATTAATTCTATATCATTAAAAAAAACGATAAGTGATAATCCTATGAAAGATCACGCTACAACTGGAATGTTTTGGTTTAAGAGTGCTAGAGTTTTTCTAAAATATCTTGAATTAATGATTTGGAATCAAGATACTTTAGAAGATAAATACTATGTTGATAAGACACTTCAATATTATATAGATGATAAAAAAATAGTTAACTTTATAGATGTAAAGTACATTTGTTGGGGCACTCCTTTAGATTACGAAAATTATCAAAAATCATATAATTATTGGAAAGATTTCATAAAAGCTGAATCATGGATAAATCAGTAATGTTGAATCTATCCTTAGTAATTCCTTGTTTTAATGAGCCTGAAAATATTCCACTTGTAATAGATAAATTAAAGAATATCACTAAAGATTTACCTTTTGCTATTGAAGTAATAATAGTGGATGGCGCTTCTGATGATGGAACCAGAGAAATACTTGTTGAAGAATTTAAACGGTTAGATAAAAGTATATTCAAGCTAAAATTACAAGAAAATAGAAATGGTTATGGATTTGATATTATTGAAGGATTAAAACTAGCCTCACACGACGTTTTAGCCTGGACACATGCCGATATGCAGACTGACCTGTCAGATGTCTTGAGAGGTTTTGAGTTATTTGAATTAGAGTGTCAAAAAACTCAAGGATCAGACGTCCTCGTAAAGGGTAAGAGAAGAGGTAGAAAAATTTTAGATGTTCTGCTTACACATGGCATGCAGTTGATTACTTTTCTAATTTTAAGGGTTCATTTAAATGATATAAATGCTCAACCTAAAATTATTTCTCGAACTTTTTTTGAAGATTTCTTGCGAGACGAGGCTCCTCATGATTTCTCTTTAGATTTATTTTCATTAATTCAAGCAAAAGCTTCTGGGCGCCCGATTATTTCTTTTCCTGTACTCTTCGAACCACGCCAATTAGGCGAAGCAAAAGGTGGGGGAGGCTCGATTAAAAATAGGTTTAATTTGATTAAGCGTACTTTTAAATATATTTTGAAACTCAGAAAAGGTTTAAATTAAAAAATATTTTCAATAGTGTCAGATTATAAAATTTCACAAATTACCGAACTAACCTTTTTTTTAATATGCTCACTTTTTTGTATTTATTTTATAGTTTTTTTATTTCCAGCTCCTTATTTTTTGATAGGCGATTTCTCTGGAACAGCTGCGTATGATTCAGAACCTGATTACTTTGCAAACATCTTAAGTTATCGGAGTAATGGCCATCCAATGGATTTTTTGCATCCAGGAATCCCCATAAGTTATCTTACTGGGTATGCTTTAAATCTAATATCACAGAGCTACACTGTTGAGGAAATTATTCAAATTTCTCGATCAATAATATTATTTTTAAATTTTCTTTTTATATATATTGGCTCCAGATTAATTCTTAGACAAGAGCTCCAGGCAACTTTTTTGATACTAGTAATGCTATTTATATTTCCAGCTGGGTTCGTGTTAATTGATATTGTTTCACCAAACAGTATTTTATTTGGCCTTTCAGTATTAATTATTGCATTAGGAAGTAAACTTAATAAATTTAATCTTGGAATACTATTATCCTATGGATTTTTTTTAGGATTTGCAGTCTCTTTAAAATACACAGCAATAATTTTAATCCTTCCATATTTTTTAAGTTTATTTTTATCCAGCTCTAAAATTTTAAATTTTAATGCTAATAAATTGATGCATATGACATCAATTGTAGTGTTGTTTATTTCTTCATTTACCTTTTTTGCTTGGCCAATAGTACCTTTTATACCGTTCGCAATAACTCATCATGACCTCAACATCTCACCACTTTTTTTACTTTTATCAAATCCAGTTTTAATTTTTACTTTAGGGCTTTCTTTGTTGTTATTAACTTATATATCAAGAAAAATTTTTAAAAGATATATTAATCTTAATTATCGAACCATTTATTTTTTCGTTTGCTTTTTAATTTGTTTCTTTTCAATAATCATTGTCTTAAAGAATTCTTTTTTTTCAAATTCATATCTTTCCTATGCCTATGATAGTAGAGATTTTTTGCTTCTATTTGGAGCAGGAGTTCTATTTATACCTGAGATTCTTAAGATCAAACACTCATGTAAAAAACTTGAGTATATGCTTGCCATTCTGATTACATGCATCGGCTTAAAGGCTTTCTATAACATATCGATGCTGGAAAAAGCACAGAAAGAGGAACTTTCATTTTCAAGATTTGTTAAAAATATTGGAGATTATGATTTTTATACTTTTTATCCGCCTTTTTCTTTTGCCTCAAAAGATTTATTTGTGGCTTGGGCTGATTATCGATATGGAGATAGCAAAAAAAATTTTAGTTCAAATGAAAATGGAGTTTTCATCAATTATTCGACTAATAAATATCGTATCTTAAATTCAAGAAAATTTAATTTACCTGAATCAAGTAATAAATTTTTTGAAAAGTATCTCAAATTTTTACTTTCAAATAATTTGATGAGTAATTCTCAAAAAAAAGTCGGACTGAATCAAATCAATCTTCTCAAATCAAAAAATATTTGTTTCGAATTGTTTGATGGATTTTCTGAAAACTCATCCTTTGTTATTATTATTCCTGATGGACTCTCCTCTTACATGAAAGCGGCTAATGTAGATGAATTGAAAAATGGTGCAGAATATGTGCAATCTCTGTCTAAGGAGTTAAACTTGACCTGTGGTATGGAGACTAAAATAAGCCATACTAACTATGGCTCTCAAAAAATGCATCTCCTTGAAAAGCTCTGATTTTCCCTGCTAGAAGCTAAATTTAAATGGCTGCATCATTAGTAAATTGCTTTTTAGTGAGAGTAATTTTTATTCACAAGCTGATATAATTAAACTTTATAAGACTTCCTTCATCATGAATGTTCAAAGTAAAGAAATAAAAATTGCAGTAGTTGGACTCGGTTATGTAGGATTGCCTTTAATGAGTGAATTTTCCAAGAGTTTCGATACAACAGGCTTCGATATTTCCGAGGCAAGAATAAGATCCCTGCAGAGCGGAATTGATCAGACTAATGAAGTCTCAAAAAAAAGCTTATTAAAAATTAACAAAAAATTTACCTTTAAAGCAAAAGATATAGCTGACTGCAATGTTTATGTTGTAACTGTTCCAACGCCTATCAAAAGAAATAAATCTCCTAATCTGATGCCACTTAATAAAGCTTGTAAATTAATAGGACCTTTATTGTGTAAAGACGACCTAGTTGTTTTTGAATCAACAGTCTATCCTGGCTTAACCGAGGAATATTGTGTTCCACTATTAGAACAGTACTCAAAACTTACATATAAGGAAGACTTTTTGGTTGGGTATAGTCCTGAAAGAATCAACCCAGGCGATAAAAAACATAATCTTTCATCAATAGTCAAAATTGTAAGTGGATGCAATAAAAAATCACTTAATAAAGTAAACCATATATATTCAAAAATTATTAAAGCAGGTACGTATAAAGCATCATCGATAAAGGTTGCTGAAGCAGCAAAAGTCATTGAGAACACTCAGCGAGATATAAACATTGCTTTAATAAATGAGTTATCTCAAATTTTTAATCTTTTGGAAATAGATACCAATGAAGTATTAAACGCTGCCAAAACAAAATGGAATTTTCATGACTTTAGGCCTGGCTTGGTAGGTGGTCATTGTATTGGAGTGGATCCTTATTATTTAACTTATAAAGCCAGTGCAATGGGATTTCATCCAAAGATGATTTTATCTGGTAGGCAAACAAATGAATTTATGCCTAAATATGTTGTAAAAGAATCTATCTCTCTGCTGAGAAGAAAAAAAATTAATCCTAAAAATGCAACTGCATTAGTAATGGGCTTAACTTTTAAAGAAAATTGTCCAGATATAAGAAACTCTAAATCTTTTGATGTGATTGATATCTTGAGTGGGCAGCTTAAAAAAGTAGATGCATTTGATCCTTTAGTTGATTCTCATCAATTAAAACCCTATTTAAATAAACGAACAAAATTGCTTAAACAATTACCTACAGGAAAATACGATTTAATCTTTCTTATTTCACCACACAAATCTCTTATCAAGCTGGGACCAGAGTTTTTTATCGGACTTCAAAAAAGGGATTCAGTCTTCTTTGACGTAAAATCAGCTCTAGGCAATTCTATAGAATCATTATCTTTATGAATAATATTCTCATTACAGGCGCTGCAGGATTTATAGGGTTTCACTTATCTAAAGCATTGTTGGAATTAGGCCATAAAGTTTGCGGTATAGATAATCTTAATGATTATTATGAGATTAACTTAAAAAAAGACAGGCTGATTTTGCTTCAAAAGAATCCAAATTTTAGTTTTAATGAAATAGATATTTCAAACGATTTTGATGTGTCCAAGCTGAAAAATTCTCAATTTGAGATAGTAGTGAATCTTGCTGCTCAGGCAGGAGTTCAATACTCAATCTCTAATCCACATGTTTACATAGACTCAAATGTAAGGGGATTTTTAAATGTTTTAGAATTATGCAAAGAAATTGAGGTTCAGCATTTAATTTATGCTTCATCAAGTTCAGTTTATGGATTAAATGAAAAGCTTCCATTTAGTGAAAATGATAATGTTGATCATCCAATAAGCCTTTATGCTGCAACGAAAAAGAGTAATGAGCTGATGGCTCATACTTATTCATACTTATTCAAAATACCAACTACAGGGCTCAGATTTTTTACAGTTTATGGCCCATGGGGAAGACCAGATATGGCATTATTTAAATTTACCAAGGCATTGGTTGAAAATAAAAAAATTAGTATCAACAACTTTGGTAATCATGCCCGAGACTTTACTTACATCTCTGATATTATTAATGGAATTCTCTCAGTAATTAATAAACCATTTGTAAGCAAAGATAAAAGGTTTGAGTTAACCCCATCTGAAAGTATTGCAGATTGGAGAGTTCTTAATATTGGTCGAGGGGAGAAGATTGAGCTTATGGATTTTGTAGGCTGTATTGAGCAATACTTCAATAAAGAAATTAAAAAAGAGTTTCTTCCATTGCAAGCAGGCGATGTACCCTTTACATTTTCTAATACGGATAAATTAAGAAATGAATTTTCGTACAATCCTTCGGTATCAGTGCAAGAGGGGGTAAAAAATTTTTTAGACTGGTATGTTGAATATTATAAAGTACAGATTTAGGCCTCATGCAAAACAAACCTGTGAAAATTGTTAAAGATACTTTTGATAACAAAAGGATTTCTTTGTGATTTTACTTTTTAAAAACCTCAGCATATTTTTTAACTCTAAATCCGATCTAAATTTTACATTACTGAAAAGTCAGATAGTTTTTTTTATTTCGAGCATTTTTGAGTTAACTGGAATCTTAATGCTTGGACCATTAATTTTTCTTGCTAGTTCAGGTAGTGCATCTATTGAAAATGAACAAATTAATTTTCTATATCAATTTTTTAAATTTAATAACTTTGAAAGTTTTTTTATTTTCTTTTTTGTAGCCACCTTTAGTTTTATACTTCTTGGAGCTTTTTCATCAATTTTCTCAGTAATACTTTTGTCAAGAATATCCACAGATTGTGGAGTAAGCCTCGGAAATAAGCTTCTCGATCATTATTTATTTCAAAAGTGGTCTTTTTTAATAAGCACATCGTCTACAAGGATGGTTAACGAAATTTATCAAGAATCATCAAGAATAACGCAGAATATTTTTGTTCCTATGATGATGATGAATAAAAATTCAATGCTTGTTTTTTTTATTATTTGTGGACTCTTGTATGTAGATATTTTGTTAACATCAGCATTTTTTTTATTATTATCATTTATTTATATTCTTATATACATATCATTTAGATCTAGACTATATAAAAATAGTGAGCTGCTAACTCAGGCTCATGAGAACAGGTTAAGCTTTTTAAATGATGTATTCGAGCTTCTTAAGCAAATAAAAATTTGGGGAAATGAATCATATTTTACAAAAGGGTTTGATAAATCAAGCACTGTTTGGGGAAATTCTTATAAACATAATTTAAATGTTGCACTTCTTCCAAGGTATTTTGTTGAGTCATTTATTCTTCTTGGAATTACGGTTTTAATATTCTATAGCTCAATTTCAGGAGCAAACTTTTCTGAATCATTTCCAAAGTTAAGTGTCTTTCTATTTAGTGCTTTTAAATTATTGCCTGCATTACAAGGAATATATTATTCATCCTCTCAGATAAGAGGCAATATTTATTCACTGGAAAATATTATAAAAAATCTTTCTTCCAGCATCGATTTACCCACTGATGAAAAAGTTTTTTTTCAAGATCCAATTAGGAGCATTTTGCTTAAAAATATAAGTTTTAAGTATACGAATTCAGACAAATTAACTATAAACAATGCCACAGTTATGTTAGAAACTAATAAGATTATTGGAATAACTGGTAAGTCTGGCTCAGGTAAATCTACTTTTTGCGATATTTTGATGGGTCTTCATGAACATCAAAAAGGCATTATCGAAGTCAATAATAAAAAAGTAAAAATATATGAAAATAGGGCGTGGTTAGACAAGGTTTCATATGCTCCAACTCAAACAAAGTTAATTGATGATAGCCTAGAGAATAATATTTTTTTTGCTTCAAAAGATATACATAAAATTGATTTCTTAAAAGAGATTGCAAATATAGACTTCCTCAATCTAGATGAGGACCTTTCAGAAATTCCAAAATTTAACAATCTTAGTGCTGGACAAATTCAACGGATCGGCCTAGCAAGGGCTTTTGCAAGAATAACTCCAGAGCTTATTATCCTTGATGAGCCAACTAGCTCATTGGATAATACAAACAAGATTAATTTAATTCAAAACCTTCAAAACCTAAAGAATGAAAAAATTATTGTTTTAATCACTCATGACATTGATATTTTAAAGCAACTTGATCAAATTCTTATTTTTAAAGAAGGAGAAGTAGAAAGTTTTGAAAACTTTTCCGAGGCATCGGAAAAATCAAATGAGTTAAACTCACTTATCAATCCAAAGAAAGTAAATAAATAATTTTAAGTTAATTATATGCATCCATCTTTTATAAAATTTTTAGTGTTATTTTTTATACTCAATGAATCAAGCTAAAAAAAATAGTATTTGCGTATTTATAATACCCAATAAAAAATTTGAGGGTGCTCAAAATTTTTTTAGAAGGCTCCATAAAAAAATAAAAGTAGAAGAGAAAATTCTTTTTATTGAAGAGGGCAGAGGCATGCTGAATAATTTTTTCAAACTTTATTCTATTAAGCATAAAACTGATTCTTTGAACATTCTTACAACTGTAAATTCAAATAAGTTAGGCTTAATTTTTAAAATTTTTTTCCCATCTTCAAACTTAATTATGCGTTTGGGAAACACTATTAGTCTGGAAATTAAATCAAATTCTTTTAAATATCTCATTCATAAATTTTTTTATTTAATTGCAATTCGCAAATGTTCAAAATTTATTTTTCAATCTCAAGTCATGATGGATGATTTCATAAATTTTTTTGGATTCAAAAATAGCGAAAAGTTTTTAGTTATTCATAATGGAATTTCAGATCCTATTATTGTTAATCCTCAAAATGATAATTTTGAGGATAAAAATATTCATTTCCTGCTTGTTGGAACTTTCAAAAAACAAAAAGGATATGACATTTTTTTATCAAGCTTGCTTTTATTAGATGAGAAAATTAAAAATGAAATCCATTTTCACATATGTGGAGGTGGAAAAAATTTTAATAATTTTAAAAAACAACTTCAAAAATATAAGCTAAATTCTCTTGTAACCCTTCATGGACATATTGAACCGAACTTTTTTTATTCCAAATGTCATGCATATATATTGCCCTCACGTTTTGAGGGTTTTTCTAATTCATTAATTGAAGCTTTAAGTTATGGAATGCCAGTTATTGTATCAGATTGTCCTAGTGCAAATAGGGAAGTTGTAATAGAAGATTTTAATGGTATTTTTTTTAAGAATCTCGATTATGAACATCTTGCAAATAAGATTCAATTTATGAAGGAGAATTATAATAAATTCAATAAAAGTGATATTATCGCCGACACATTTAAAAGATTTTCAATTGAAAAAATATCTGAAAAATATAGAGAGTTAATAAAGTAGTAAATGTGTATCTTTAACATTTCATAGTAATGTGCGGCATAAACGGAATAATAAGTAGAGATCTAACTCAAGAAGTTAATCTTCAAAAAATTAGATTAATGAACCGCTTGATTCAACATCGAGGCCCAGATTCGCAAGATACTTTTTTTGAATCAGGAGTTGGCTTAGGTCACACTCGTTTATCCATATTAGATCTTTCAAATTCAGCAAACCAACCCATGGTTTCGTTTACTGAAAGATATGTAATTGTTTTTAATGGTGAAATATATAACTTTAGAGAGTTGTGTAAATTATTAATTGATAAATACAATGTCAGCTTTAAAACAAATAGCGATACAGAGGTTCTTGTAAATTTAATTGATTTTCTAGGTATCGAAGACGCCTTATTTCACATTGAGGGTATGTTTGCATTTTGTGTATATGATAGAAAAGATAAAAAGATTATCCTGGCAAGAGATCGTTTTGGAGAAAAACCTATTTTTTGGTATCAAGACGAACATTCAATTTACTTTAGTTCTGAGCTTAGCCCACTGTCTTCACTTCTAAAAGATAATTTGACAATAAATTTTGATAACGTTAATTTTTTTTTAAAAAAATCTTATGTCCCAAATCACTCCTCTATATTTAATGAGATTTATAAAGTTAAACCAGGCTCATATGTTGAATTTGATTTAAATTTTTTGCCTTATACCTCAAAAGAAAAAAATTATTGGGATTACAAAAAATTATCACTTGAGGGAATCAATCACTCCAAAGAATCTATTTCTTCAAATAGCTATATTGAGACAAAAAATAAGCTTAGCAATATCCTTGAATCGAAAATTAAAAGCACAATGATTTCTGATGTTCCATTAGGGGCTTTTTTGTCTGGAGGATATGATTCATCTTGTGTGGTAGGTTTTATGCAAAAGAACTCAATGAAGAAAATCAAAACTTTCTCAATAGGGTTTAATGATTCTCAATTTAATGAAGCAGAACATGCTAAAGAAATCTCAACTCATTTGGGAACAGAGCATGAAGAGCTATATGTCTCTAAAAAAGACTTGCTTGATACAATTTCATCATTGCCAGATATTTATTCTGAGCCATTTGCTGATTCCTCTCAAATTCCCACTGTATTACTCTCAAGATTAACAAAATCTAAAGTCACCGTTTCTTTAAGCGGCGATGGTGGGGATGAAATATTTGGCGGTTATGGAAAATACTTTTTAGGAGAAAGACTAAAACGTTCGATTGGTCTTCTTCCAAAGAGTTTTCGTAAAAGCATTAAAAAAAGTAATTTTTTAAATGTAACTAAACCACTTGTTGAACTCTTATTGAAAAACTCTGTTACTAATTTCGATCAAAAATTTTTGAAACTTAACAATATATTTGACTTTGAATCTGATCAAGATCTTTTTAATAAGTTGTCTTTGTTTGAAAATAATTTTCTTTTTGATGATTTTCCTATATCACTTGATAATACATTATGGCATTCAAATAATAGTTATTTTAGAAAATCGATGATTTCTGATGCATTAGATTATTTACCGGGTGATATTTTAACAAAAGTTGATATGGCAGGAATGTCTGTAAGTTTAGAGACAAGAATCCCATTGCTTAATCATAAACTGGCTGAGTTTGCTGTTTCAATCCCTCAGAATTTTTTACTAAGAGAGGGCTCAGGAAAATTTATTTTAAAAGACATTGTCCATGATTTAATACCAAAACATTTAATAGACAGGCCAAAAAAAGGCTTTGATATTCCTTTAGGAAACTATCTTAGAAATGAGTTACGAGATCATGTGGAAGCGAATATTGAGTATGGGAAAAATAACCTTCAGTCTCACTTTAATTTTGATGAAATAGATAAAGCTTGGATAAATCATCTTTCTGGAGAACGAGAAAATCCAAATTTATTATGGAATCTATCAACTTTTTTTTCTTGGCATGCTAAATACCTCTAAAAAAGTCTTTCTCATTGTGGCAGAAATTAATTTCTTTTTTAGCCACAGATATGACTTAATTAAAGAGCTTGCGCAAAGAGGATGGGAATTTAACATAATTGGCTATTCAGGCGATTTAATTCCAAAATCAGAAAAAAATATAAACTATATTTTCATAAACTCTAACAGAGAAAGATTTGGAATATTAAACCTTATTATAAATGTTAGAAAATTGTCTAAAGAGATTTCATTGCATGATCCAAATTTGATATATGCAATTTCACATAGGTCAATATTGCTATCCTGTTTGAGCTCTTTACTTACGAAAAAAAAAATCAATATATGCCATAACAGGAATGGGATCAGTATTTACTCCAAATAAATTTTTTTTTAAAAAATTTTTTCTAAAAATCTTGAAATTAATACTTTTTTATACGTACAGACTCTTAATTAAACAAAAATACTCAAGCTTTATTCTTCAAAATTCAGATGACTTAGATCTTTTGGTCGCTAACAAAATTGCTCAAAGAAATAATTCACACATAATTCCAGGTAATGGCCTGCCCAAAAAATACTTCTCTTCTACAGTTTCATCAAATAAAAATTTTAAATTTGTTATGGTATCCAGAATACTCAGGGATAAAGGGGTGATAGAGTATTTATTAGCAGCCAATAATGTGTCAAAAGATTTTCCTGAATGTGAGTTCGAGCTTTATGGATCTTTTGATCATAATAACCCTCAATCCATAACACTGGATGATATAAAACATTACTTATCTCCAAAAATTATATATAAAGGATTCGAAAAAAATATACGAGACAAGCTTATTGAATCTAATGTGCTTGTTTTACCTTCTTACCGAGAAGGTTTTGCTAGAGTATTAATGGAGGCCCAAGCCTGTTCGAGGCCTGTGATCACATCTAATATACCTGGATGCAAAGATGTGATTATTGAAAATAAGACTGGTTTATTAACAGAGCCCATGGATGTAAGTGGTATAGAGAAAAATATGAAATATTTTCTGAAAAATCCTCAACAATATTTAATAATGTCTAAAAATTCTTTTAAACATGCAATGGATAATTTTAGTATCAACCAGGCTGCTGATTATCATGAAGAAATTTTTAATAAAATTCTATCTGATTAATTTAGGCTATAATTTATAAATCAATAATATAAAAAATATGCAAAATAATCTTACAAACTACTATGATTGGCTTAAAAATAGATTTAGATCAATTTTTTTAGTTACATCAATTTCATTTGTGCTAGGTTGCATCTTTATTATTTTTTCATCGCCTGAATACTCTGTAACCATTGCTATTAATGAGAAAAGTGATCAGCAAGAAGGTCTTAATTCAAACTCTATTGTATCACTCGCGTTAGGACAATCAGGCCAAAATGCTTCAAAGTTTTATTATGAGTTTTCAGAAGCACTATTTTCAATGGAAGTAACTGAAAATTATGAAGAGAAAAATAATGCAATCATGGAATTTTTTGGTGATTATTACAATAAGAAGACCAATCAGTATGATCCCATTTGGAACTTCTCAACTAGAGCAAATTATCTGAAATTTTTATTACTGGGAGTCAACTATAATCCAATACCTAATAAGTACCTCCTTAATAACTTTATTAGAGGGTCTTTAAGTGTTCAATATGACGAATATGCTGAACTTTTGTACGTTACTGCTTACACTGGGTCGCCAAATCAAATACAAAAAATGATAAAAGAATTAATAGTTGAAACTGATAATTTTTTTAAAAAGTCTGAAAGAAATCAAATAGATGAAAGAATAGATTTTCTTACAGCAGAGTTAAACTCTATAGATTCCATAGCTCAAAGGGATGCACTCAGTGAAATTCTACAAAATCAATTTTTAAAGAAATCTCTTATAAATACAAAAGAGCTTTATAAGATACTTATAGTAAGAGACATTGAGATATCTGAATATCCTGTGACACCAAATATTTTATTTATATTATTTTTATTTATTTCTATGGGTTTATTTCTAAGTATAGGGTTTTACTCTTATCAGTTTTTGGTCCAAAAAATAGAGTGGGACTAAACTCTTAACTTGGGTGATATGAAGAATATTTTCTCTTGATATGATTTTTGATCCTTTAGTCGATTACTATTCAATAAATAATTTTTTAATATATTTTTTTTCTGAGATCCCAAATCTAATCTTTTGTTGTTTATTTGTAATTTTTTTTTTATTTTTAAAGCTTCTCTCGCCAAAAGAAATGATTTTTTGGATATTTCTGTTCTTCTTAGCTTTTTTAATTAATATTCTTCTTCAATTTTCACCTGGACTATTTCCTGATATTGGAGGTTATTTAAGATGTATAAAAGATTTTAAAGACAATTTATTTTTTGATGAACTGAGTTGTCAAACTACAATAGGATCAGCATCCGAAGACTCTTTATCATTTGTATCTCTAAAAAAAGGTCTTCCTGCAATCATATATTCTTTGATTCCAATTCCATCTATAGCAACTTTTTCATCAGTGGGAATGATAAATAAGTTATTTCTGTTATTTTCTTATGTCTACTTAAGAACTAAAATACACTCCAAAGAAAATATTATATTGCTTTTATTTATTTTTCTGCTGCCATCATTGCTTTTGTACTCATCAATTGGACTCCGAGACAATTTAGTTTTTGTTGCTCAGGTTTTTTTATTATATTTTGTTTTATCTAAAAAATTTTTTTTTATCAACAATTTTTTTAATCGCTTTGTTTGCTATAAAAACTCAAAATGGAATTGTCTTCTTTTTTCTGTATTTAGGAGTGTTTTTTTTCAGGGCAAATAAAAATTTTAAAAATTTAATTATTTTTTCTTTAATTTCATTATTTGTAATATATCTTTTGAGTGATCAAGTTTTAGCAACGCTAAATTTCTTCAAAATAGCTTTTTTAGTAGAAACACAGGAATTAACATTGGTAAGAAATTTTATACCTTTTGAGTCGATAACATCAGTTTTACTGTACTCTCCTATTGAATTTTTACAGGGGATTTTGAGGCCATATCCTGATGGAATACGTTCTTATATTTTCTTTTTGGAATCACTGTTACAAATTTTTTTAATTTGTTATCTAATTATCAGTAATAAAAAAAGAGTTCTTTACTCGCCAGAATTTTTTTTAGTTTTCATTTCATTCGCCATGGGTATAGTCTTAAATTCCTTAATAATTGAGAACGAATTTACCTACGGAAGGTATAAATATACTTTTGTATACACTTTTATAATCTATTTGATAAGTGTAAATAGAGCAAGATTTTCATTTTTAAAGGATGCAAATGAGCGTTAAACCAAATATCAGAAAAATTCTTGTTATATGCCCCTATCCTGAAGGAGTCGCTGCGACTCAAAGATTAAAGTATGAACAGTATTTTGATACATGGAAAAAAGATGGTTTTGATATAACAATATCTCCATTTTTTTCAATTAATACTTGGAATATATTATATGAAGATGGGAACCTAATAAAAAAAATAGTTGGCACTATTCAAGGTTACTTTAAAAGATTGAAAGATATCTTTCGAATAAGAAAATACGAAAAGATATATGTTTGCATGTGGGTAACTCCCTTTTTTGACACGTTTTTTGAAAGAATATTTTTCTGTTTAACACCAAATATTATTTATGATTTTGATGATGCAATTCATGTCGAAGAGGACCCATCAGCAAAAAATTCATTCAGAAGTTTTTTTAAAAGCAAGAAAAAAGTTAATCTGCTTATTAAAAAATCCTGCCATGTAATTACCAGTTCCCCATTCAATTTAGATTACTGTGTTAAAAACAATCAATCAGGATTAGCCACTTACATACCATGTTCACTTGATGTAAAAAGATTTTTACCTAAATGCATGGAACATAATAATACAAAAATTTCAATTGGTTGGACGGGGACCTTTAGCTCAAAATCATATCTTGATTCAATAAGTGACGTACTAAGATCAGTTTGTCTAAAATTGGATATTAAATTAGTTTTAATTACGAACTTTGACTATGTGATTAAAGATATTGATATGGAGGTAATAAAATGGAGTGAAAGAACTGAGATATCAGATTTACAAAAGATAGATATTGGCTTGTATCCAATTATGCCTTCAAATTGGGCGCTTGGAAAGGGCGGACTAAAAGTTCTTCAATATATGGCAATAGGCATACCATCCATTTCAACTAATTTTGGAACAGCAACAAAGATTGTTTCAAATGGCATCGATGGATTTCTGGTTGACACTTTAGATGAGTGGATTCAAAAAATCTCACTTCTAGTAAAAGATGAGAACCTCAGAAAAGAAATGGGCCATAAGGGAAGGGAGAAAATTATTGAAAAGTATTCAGTTGAAGCTGTTTCTAAATCTTATTTGTCTGTTTTAAATCAAAGTCAATTCGAATAAATTACCATATTTAAATATAATTAAATTCTCAAACATTATTTCTCAAGTTTGTTTAAAATAGAATCTTCATAGCTCATTAATTTTAAAAAATATGACCATAGTTAGTTCAAGTTGCAGAATATGTAATAATTCGGAATTAGATGAAATTACCTATTTATGTGATTCACCGCCAGCCAATAACTTCGATCACACCTTTAAAAAAGGGCAAAATAATTATCAATCATTTCCATTAATATTAGATTTTTGTAAGAAATGCTTCAACTTGCAGTTAAGGCATTGTTTGGGCGAGGATCTGCTTTACTCAAATTATACCTATATCACACCAAAATCAGATTCATTAAATAAACATTATGCTAATTTACTTGAATATGCACAAAATAAGATATTGAACTTAGCTGAAGCGGATGTAATTGAAATAGGTTCTAATAGTGGTGACCTTCTGAAATACTTCAAACCAAAGGTTTCATCTGTTTTGGGCATTGATCCAGCATCTAATGTAGCAAAAATTGCTAATAATGAGGGGATTGAAACAATGAATGAATTCTTTGGAAATTCACTCGCACCAGTAATCCTATCAAAAAGAGATAATATAAAATTGGTTATAGCAAGACACATGTTCGCTCATAATTCCGATCCCTCAGATATGATTTATGGAATGAAAAAAATTATAAATGATGACGGTTATATTTTTATTGAAAATGCCTATGCAATTGATACATTAATGCATGGTGAGTTTGATCAAATTTATCATGAACACATGTTCTTTTATTCTGTTAAAAGCATGATAAGTTTACTCAGCAATCATAATCTTTACCTTCATGATATTATTTTTTCAGATGTTCACGGTGGATCAATAGTATTTGTAGCCTCATCTAAGGATATGGGTCAAACAAAAATTCTCAAAAAACAAATTGAAATCGAAGATAGCTTATTCGATGAAAAAAAAATTTTTAAATTATTTTTAGATAAGATCAATGAAGTAAAGTTGTTCGTATCGAATGAGATTAATAAATCTAAACAACAAAATCTAGTTATTGGCTCTTATGGAGCGCCTGCAAAAGCATTTACAATGTTCTCTTTTTTGAAGCTAGATCAACAAACAATTAGTTTTTGTGTTGACACATCCGTAACAAAGATTGGAAAAAAATTTCCAATCTTTAATATTCCAATTATTTCAGAGAACGAACTCCAAGAAAAAAATTATGATGTTTTGCTGGTAAACGCATGGAATTATAAGAAAGATATTCTAGCTAAATCATCAAAAATTTTTAAAAAGGGAACAAAATTAATTTTTCCTCTTCCTCAACCTGAGTGTATTGAACTCTGATGTCTTTGTTGTCAATTGAAAGTTTTAAAGATATTAAGGTCTTTGATAGGAAAATACATAAATCAGATATTGGTTTTTTCTTAAATACGTTTCAAATAGAGAATATTAATTTGCCCTTTGTCCAGGATAGTATCTCGCACTCTTTAAATACTGGCACCATAAGAGGCATGCATTTTCAACGTCCTCCATTCGCACAGGCTAAAATTATTAATGTTCTTCAGGGAGAAATCATTGATTTCTTTGTTGACTTGAGAGTTGACTCTGATACATTTCTCTCTCACGGAAAACTAAGACTCTGTCTTGATGATCCAAAGTCTTTGTATATTCCTAGGGGATTTGCGCATGGGTTCATTACACTTAAACCAAATACAATCGTTGCTTACAAACTTGATAATGAATATTGCGCAAATAATGAGCAAACACTCCTTTGGAATGATAAAGAAATTAATATTCAATGGCCAGAGATGAAAAAATATTATCATTCTAAAAAAGATATTAATGGATTACCGTTGAAAAAAATTCTTCAGCAATTGTGATGCAAATGATCCCAGGAATTAATATTAAAGAAGTCCTTGTTACAGGTGGCTGTGGTTTTATAGGCTCCCATTTTTTATCTAAATCTTGTAATGCGTTTCCCGATATTAATTTTACAAATATAGATAACCTAAGTTACGCAGCATCTATTAATACGGAAAAATATTTAACACAATTTAAGAACTATAATTTTCAAAAAATAGATATTTCAGATCTTGTTCAAATAAAAGAAATTTTTGAACAAAGAAAATTTGACTTAGTGGTTCATTTTGCCGCTGAATCTCACGTTGATAACTCAATAAACTCTCCAATTGTATTTATCAATACTAATATTGTTGGAACTTATAACATCCTTCAGTGTATCTCTGAATCTGTTGGAGAGGGAAAAGATACTTTGTTCCATCATATTTCAACCGATGAGGTTTATGGCTCATTAGATCTTAATGAAAAATCCTTTTGCGAACTTTCCAATTTTTCACCAAGCTCTCCTTATTCTGCATCAAAAGCTTCATCAGATTTAATAGTTGAAGCCTGGGGCAAGACATTTGATATCAAGTATCTAATTACAAACTGCAGCAATAACTTTGGTCCAAGACAGCACACAGAAAAATTAATTCCAAAAACTGTAAATAATATTCTTAATAATAAATATATTCCGGTATTTGGGAACGGAACTAATATTAGAGATTGGTTATATGTTGAGGATCATATTGATGCAATTTTATCTTTGTACAAAAAAAATTTATTTATTAATGAAAGATTTAATATTGGTGGTGGATTTGAGATTTCAAATATTGAAATTATTAACGAAATTATAAGCATTCTTCAAGAATATTATGGACAAAATGACACAGAAAAATTAATAAAATTTGTTGAAGATAGGAAAGGTCATGATTTTAGATATTCAATTGATAACTCAAAAATTAGAATGGCAACGAATTGGAGCCCTAGTAAAAATTTTAAGGAGCAATTAAAAAATACAATAAATTGGTATATGTTAAATGAAAATTGGTGGGATCAATGATTACTTTGATTGGTAAAAATAGTCAGTTAGGAATGAGCCTAATTGATAAAATAAATGTTCACGTAGACCAAATTTCATCTAATGACTTGGACATGCGGGATACATCCAGGATAGTTAATAAACTTCAAAATTTTAACAATAAAATTTTAATAAACTGTAGTGCATTCAATGACGTTGAGGATGCAGAAATTAATAAAGATGCATTTTTAATTAATCATCTTGCGGTTAAAGAAATCGCAAAATATTGTTCTGAAACTAATGTTTTCTTTATTCATATTTCCACGGATTTCGTCTTCGACGGCGTTAAAGGTTCTTATTCTGAGGCGGATAAAATTAATCCTCTAAATAAATATGGCAAATCAAAAGCAGCGGGTGAGAAAGTCATACAAGAATACTGTAATCGATATGTAATAATTAGGACCTCATGGCTCTATAGCCATTTTCCAACTAAAAATAACTTTCTTTTTAAGATTAAAACAATGATGAAGGAAGGTAGAAAAGACTTATATGGAGCCAATGATATTTTTGGGTCTCCAACATCAGCCAATTCGTTAGCCGAGGCTATTCTTGCTGTCTTGCCTCATATTAATGATCAAACTAAGTTTAATACAATTTATCATTTTGCAGATGTTGGAAGAGTTTCAAGATTTGTATATCTTCAAGAAATAAATAGTCTTATTAATAAAAAGTTTAAATTTTGTAGTGTTGTCAAGGAAGTTGATAACGATTTTTTTAAATTGGCCGCTCCAAGACCAGCGGATTCTAGTATGAATAACTCACTATTTTGTAATACTTTCTCATACCAGGCGAGTGAATGGAGAGCATCACTTCAAAAAACTGTAGAGTTATTATGAAAGGTATAATTTTAGCTGGCGGCTCTGGTTCAAGATTAAATCCATTAACATCTGTTATTTCAAAGCAATTATTGCCAGTATATGACAAGCCTCTTGTCTACTATCCTCTTTCAACATTAATTTCAATAGGTATAGATGATATTTTATTAATTTCAAATCCAAATCAAATAGATTTATTTAAAAAACTTTTAGGAGATGGCGAAAACTTCGGTATAAACATTACCTATGCAGTTCAAAAGGAGCCTAAAGGAATTGCTGAGTCTTTAATAATAGGCGAGGATTTTATAGGCGGTGAAAATTGCGCATTAATTCTTGGAGATAATATTTTTATTTCAGAAC
>MDTB01005851.1_pt1 | contig 22206 bp, 17 predicted proteins | sample 811161 | NCBI WGS metagenome assembly MDTB01 (sample SAMN05326650, study PRJNA326480) | marine metagenome | isolation source: seawater | place: Mediterranean Sea | collected 2009 | reverse complement strand
GCAGCCTTATGTTCCCAGGTCCGGGAACAGATACAGATGTTCGATCAGGCGCAACTGATGGACATCTCCTGTCCAAGATACTGCAGGCCTTGGAACTCCAGACCGACCGCCAACCGGGCGCTGCCATCAGCCCGGAGATCAACAAGAATCTCGCGGAACTGCTACAGGCCTCCACAGGCGAGGGTATGGTGGGTGCGATTGATGTTCAGTCGTCAGACATCATCAATCTGGTCGCGATGTTGTATGAAGCGATCTGGGCAGACTACTCGGTCTCGGTCCCGATCCCCATCAAAGAGCTCATCGGTCGTATGCAGATCACGATCATGAAAGGTTTCCTGTCAGACACCGAATTTTTCAACAAGGAAAATTATCGGGCACGCATGGTGCTGAACAAATTCGCTGAAGCGGGGATTGGATGGACAGAGGTCGAAGACCTTGATGGAGACCCCCTTTCCGGCAAGATATCGGAGCTGGTCAACCGCGTCCTTGAAGACCACCAGGACGAAAACGAGACCTTCTTCCAGGAGGTGCTTCGGGATTTTCGTGGTTTCCGTGCGAAGGAAGAAGCCTCGGAAACCCGCAAACTCGAACAGCGCATTCTTCGCGTCGACGAGCGAGAGGAACGCGTTGACGATATCAAGGAGCTGGTCACCGAGCGGATCAACGAGAAAAATCTCGGTCGAGAGATACACGATTTCGTTCGTGAGCTGTTAGAGACGCACTGCCATAAATTCATAGTGATGCTGGTCCTGAAAGAAGGCCCCGACACCAACGCCTGGAAGCAGCCGATCAACACTATCGATGTCCTGCTCTGGAGTATTCAGGACCATGAACATGAGGGTGACCGGGACCGCCTTGAGGTCGTCAACCCGAGGCCACTCGACAACCTTCGCAAGGCCATGAAAATTACGCGGCTTAGTGCTGCCGACATCGACAATCAGATTACGCGACTCAAAGAGGCTCAGGAAGAGACGCTCTCGTGGACCGAAGCGGCTGCCCTGGTCAAACAGGAACCGGCAAACGATGTGTACATAGAGGAAGGTGCTCAGACCCAGCCCGATGTATTGCCTGACCTACCGGAAGATGATCCCTGCATGATGCAGGCTGACAACCTACAGGTCGGAATCTGGGTGGAATTCTCGGGTGACGAAGACCATATATCTGTGCGCTGAAAACTTGCGGCAAAGTTCAATGCCATCGACAAGTACATCTTCGTCGATCGCCAGGGCGTAAAGGTTTGCGAAAAGACCAGGATGGGGCTTGCACGGGAACTGGCCGACGGCACCGTCAAGGTGATCAGCGACGGTCTCCTTTTCTCGCGAGCACTAGAATCCGTGATCGGTAACCTGTGTGATTCAGCCGATGAACAACGTACCGGTTCAGCATATCAGCCCGACACGGCGTGATAGGCGAGTACACTGTTTTCTTGGCGTCAACCTATGCACGTTCTTAACGTGTCGCCGTTTCAGGCAGACAATTCAAGCAGTAGTTTATTGATCCTCTGTACGTAAACTGCTGGCTCATCCAATTGGGAGCCTTCGGCCAACGCCGACTGATCGTAGAGAATCATTGCCAACTCTGAGAATCGCGTGTCATCCTCTTCGCTATCGAGGCGTTTGACGAGCGGGTGATCAGGATTCAGCTCAAAGATTCGTTTGTTGTCTGGCACCGCCTGTCCAGCAGACTCCAGGATACGCCTCATCTGCATACCCATTTCGTCATCACCCGTGACAAGGCATCCCGGAGAGTCCGTCAACCTGTGACTCACACGTACTTCTTGGACCGTCTCCTCCAACGCATCCTTGACCCTTTCTACGAGAGACTCATGTTCCTTCTCAACTGCTTCCTGCGCTTCCTTTTCCTCTTCGTCCGCAAGGTCTCCAAGGTCCAGCGTTGCGCGTGCGACATCCTGAAACTGTTTGTCGTCGTAGTCGGTGAGATGGCTCATCAGCCACTCGTCGACTCGATCATGCAACAACAGGACCTCAATGCCCTTGCGTGCAAAAACTTCAAGGTGGGGACTGCTGGCCGCAGTACCATAGTTGTCCGCAGTCACATAGTAGATCTTGTCCTGCCCTTCCTTCATGCGACCAATGTAGTCATCCAGAGACTGATTTTGATCCTGGCCCTCACTAGTCGTGGTGGTGAATCGCAGTAGTCCGGCGACCTTTTCCTTATTATTGAAGTCTTCTCCCGGCCCCTCTTTCAACACTTGACCAAACTCATCCCAGAATGTCTGGTAATTTTCAGCATCTGATTTGGCCAGCTTCTCGAGGGAATCCAGCGCCCGTTTTGTCAGGGCGTTTTTCATGGACGTCACGTTCGGATCCTGCTGCAGGATTTCGCGTGAGACATTCAGAGACAGATCGCTGGAGTCCAAAACACCTTTGACGAAACGCAGGTATAACGGAAGAAACTGTTCTGCGTCGTCCAGTATGAAAACGCGCTTTACATAGAGCTTGAGTCCGCGGGGCGCCTCCCGGTTCCACATATCAAAGGGTGCCTTACCCGGGACGTAAATGAGTGACGTGTACTCAAGCTTTCCTTCAACCTTGTTATGGCTCCAGGTAAGCGCGTCCTGCCAGTCGTGTGCGATGTGCTTATAGAACTCCTGGTACTCTTCGTCACTGACCTCACTACGTGATCGTAACCACAACGCTTTCGCATCGTTGACCGTCTCAATTTCCGGTTCCCCAATATCAGTCGCGTCATCGTCTTCTGTCGGTGTCGGTTCCTTTTCCATAAGGACAGGCACAGACAGGTGATCTGCGTATTTCTTGACAATGCTTTTCAAACGCCAGCTGTCAAGGAACTCGTCCTCTTCAGCTTTCAGATGAAGCGTCACTGCAGTGCCACGCGTCTCCCGCGTAATACTCTCTACTTCGAAATCAGCTTCCCCGCGCGAAATCCAACGGACTGCATCATCAGCGGAAGCGTGTGCTGATCGAGACTCCACGGTGACCTCGTCGGCAACGATAAATGCCGAATAAAACCCTACACCGAACTGACCAATCAGTTGTGCGTCCTTCTTCTGGTCACCTGTGAGTGATTCGAAGAACTGAGAAGTGCCTGATTTGGCGATCGTCCCCAGATGTGTGATGGCATCGTCACGGGTCAGACCAATTCCATTATCGGAGATTGTGACCATTCGCGCGTCCTTGTCGATATCAACACGGATACGGAATTCACTATCATCCGCAAGCAGGGAGGCATCTGACAATGCTTCGAAACGTAGCTTGTCGATCGCGTCAGAGGCATTCGCGATCAGTTCCCGTAGAAAAATCTCTTTGTTGCTATACAAAGAGTGGATCATCAATTGCAGAAGCTGTTTGGCTTCTGTCTGGAAGTTCATTGTCTCTTTGTCGACGGCCGATTCAGACATCGAATACCCCTACGCTACAAATTACTCATCACCGCTGTAGGTGGGGGCACATGGGGGCATTTTCAAGGGGTGGAGCCCGCCCGCCGCAGCTCGATCTGACCGGTAGGTTACCGAAAGACGGTTGAGGCCCCTCGCCGAGGCCTCCTCCTGGCTACCAGCCCGTCACTTCCTGAAGGCGGTTGCCAATTTGTGCCAGGCTGTCCACCGTATGGACGCCGGCGGCCTGCAGGGCTGCAAACTTCTCGTCTGCTGTACCTTTGCCGCCTGCGATAATGGCACCTGCATGGCCCATTCGTTTGCCCGGGGGCGCAGTAACACCAGCGATATAGCCCACGACCGGCTTGCTGACATTTTTCTGAATGAACTCCGCGGCCTCTTCCTCGGCCTGTCCTCCAATCTCACCGACCATCACGATGGCCTCAGTCTGATCATCCTTTTCAAACAGGTTCAGGATATCGATGAAATTGCTCCCCGGAATCGGATCACCACCAATTCCGACGCAGGTACTCTGACCGTATCCGAGATCCGTCGTCTGCTTTACTGCCTCATAGGTCAGCGTTCCTGAGCGCGAGACTATGCCGACCTTGCCGGGTAAGTGAATATCTCCGGGCATGATCCCGATTTTGCTCTCACCCGGAGTAATAACACCCGGACAGTTCGGACCAATCAGCCGAATACTCCGCGCATCGAGACTCGCCTTCACGAGCAACATATCCAGTGTGGGTATGCCCTCTGTGATACAGACGATCAGTTCAATGCCCGCGGCAGCCGCTTCCAGGATGCCATCCTTCGCAAACGGTGGTGGGATATAGATGACCGATGCCGTCGCGCCCGTTTCATTAACGGCGTCGGCTACCGTGTTAAACACAGGCCGGTCGAGATGTGACTGACCACCTTTTCCCGGTGTGACGCCGCCTACCAACTGCGTGCCATAGGCAATCGCCTGCTCGGAGTGTTGTGTCCCCTGGGATCCCGTAAATCCCTGGCAGATCACCTTCGTATCTTTGTTGATCAGTACGCTCATGCTGCACCTCCTGCTGCGGCAACCGCCTGCTCTACTGCATCGGTCAGACTGGTCGCCGCAATGATGTCCACGTCACTTTCAGAGAGCGCTTTCACACCCAACGGCGCGTTGTTGCCTTCAAAGCGAACTACGACGGGTACCTTGACCCCTACGTCCTTCACAGCACCGATGATGCCATCGGCAATGATGTCGCACCTGACAATACCGCCAAAAATGTTGATCAGAACCGCTTTCACACTGCTGTCGGAAAGAATGATCTTGAAAGCCTCACTGACGGTTTCCTTCGTGGCACCACCGCCCACGTCCAGGAAGTTTGCAGGTTGCCCACCATGCAATTTCACCAGATCCATGGTGCCCATAGCGAGTCCTGCGCCATTGACCATGCACCCGATGTTGCCTTCCAGGGCAACATAGTTAAGGCCGAATTCCGACGCCTGATTTTCCCGCTCATCTTCCTGTGTCGGATCGCGAAGGGCTGCCAAGGCCGTTTGTCGATACGTTGCGTTGCTGTCAATGGATACCTTGGCGTCCAGACAATGGACATCTCCATCTTCGGTCACCACCAGGGGATTAATCTCCAGCAACGACAGATCACGCTCAATGAACATCTTTGAAAGGTTCGTAAAGATGCCAGCAAACTGGTTGATCTGTTTGCCGGAAAGGCCTAGCTGGAATGCCAGATCGCGTCCCTGGAATGCCTGCCCACCTGTCATCGGATCGATCACCGCCCGCAGTATCTTCTCAGGCGTTTCTTCCGCCACCTTTTCGATCTCAACACCACCTTCGGTTGATGCCATAAAGATAATCCGTCTTGAAGAACGATCAATAACCGCGCCCAGGTACAACTCGGTGGCGATATCCGTACAGTCCTCTAGATAGATCTTGCTGACCGGCTGACCATTCTCATCAGTCTGGAACGTCACTAGGTTGGTGCCAATCAGCTGCTCGCAAAAAGCGCGTATCTCTTCCTCGGTCGAAACCAGTTTGACACCGCCTGCTTTGCCACGACCACCCGCATGTACCTGCGCCTTGATGACCCATCGATCTCCACCAATCTCTTTTGCCGCCGCGACGGCTTCATCGGTGGTGTCCACGGCGATGCCCGTAGACACCGGGAGACCATATTCAGCGAACAGCTGCTTGGCCTGGTATTCATGCAGGTTCATAGGTGCTCTCTTCCTTCCTGGTTAAATGCAGTCTTGTGGTTTCAGACGATGGGTTGTTCTTGTCTGTTCTGATTCTTCTATTTCTTTCTTTTGCGGCTCGCGATGTGGATTGCATGACCATCGGTCGCCAATGCCGCTTCGTGAAATGCTTCCGACAAGGTTGGATGGGCGAACATGGTCAGCCCGATATCCTCAGCGCTGCTGCCGAATTCCATCGCGATGACAGCTTCGGCCACTAGCTCAGAAACATGGGCACCAATCATATGTACGCCCAGGATGCGGTCGGTTTCCTCGTCAGCCAGAACCTTGATCATGCCAACAGTGTCGGCGGATGCCATGGCACGTCCGCTGGCAGACATCGGAAAAATTCCTGTCTTGAAGTTCTCGCCCTGCGCCTTCAACTCCTGTTCTGTGCGACCCACCCACGCAATCTCGGGATGGGTATAAATCACGGACGGCACGGTATCATAATTCACCATGGGTTTGTGCCCGGCAATGCGTTCAGCAACCATAATGCCCTCTTCCATACCCTTGTGAGCGAGCATGGGACCACGGACCACATCACCCACCGCATAGACGCCGGGAGAATCCGTCGAACAGAGATCGTTCACGTAGATGAATCCGCGCTCGTCAAGGTTCACACCACTGTCCGGCTCCAGCAGGTTTTCCGTATACGGTCGTCGACCCACTGCGACGATGACCTTGTCAAAGGTCTCCTCCCGCTCCTCTTCGACCACCATGTACTGGATCTTGACGGTTTTGCTGAGGGGTGTACTACCCGTGACGCGGGTGCCCAACCGAACGTCCATGCCCTGTGCTTCGAATTGCTTCTTTGCTTCCCGGGCAATGTTCTTGTCTGCCATCGGCAGGAAGTCTTCCAGCGCTTCGAGCACCACAACCTGGCTTCCCAGTCGCCGCCAGACACTACCCAGTTCAAGACCGATAACACCTGCACCAATGATACCCAGTCGCTTGGGTACAGACTGAAATTCAAGTGCACCCGTAGAGTCGACAATGAGGTCATCGGTCAACGGACACGGTGGTATATCGACGGGAACCGAACCTGTGGCGATAATCACGTGCTCCGCCTGGAGTTGGGTTGGTTCGCCCTCGTGCGGTGTAAACGTAATCACTCTGCCGGCGTGCAATCGTGCGCTTCCCGTCAACGCCGCCACGTTGTTGGACTTGAGCAGACTGGCGACACCGCCGGTAAGGTTCTGAACAACCTGGTCCTTATGCGCGATCATTGCCGGAACGTCAACGCTCGCACCTTTGATCTTGATCCCCAACTCTCCGTATTCGTCCCTCGCCTGTAGAAACTTGAGCGAGGTATCGAGCAGCGCTTTTGAGGGGATACAGCCAACGTTCAGGCAGGTCCCGCCAAACGCGGGTCCCTCTTTCCCGATCCACTTATCGATACAGGCTGTGTTAAGGCCCAGTTGGGCCGCGCGAATTGCCGCGTGATAGCCGGCTGGACCGCCGCCTATAACGACCACATCATATTGATCAGACATAGTTCCTCCGCCTTAAAGGTCAAGCAGAATACGTGCAGGTTCTTCTAGGAAGTCCTTGATCTTCACCAGGAAACGAACCGCCTCCTGACCATCGATCAAACGGTGATCGTAGGACAGTGCCAGGTACATCATCGGCCTGATCACCACCTCGCCGTTCACCGCGACCGGTCTATCAGCAATCTTGTGCATACCCAGTATCGCTGTCTGTGGTGGGTTCAAAATCGGGGTCGACAATAGAGAGCCGAACACACCCCCATTCGAAATGGTGAATGTTCCACCAGTCATGTCAGCAATCGACAGTTTGTTCTCTTGTGCCCGGGACCCGAAATCGCGAATCTGATCTTCAATTTCCGCTAGTGTCAGGCTGTCAGCGTCGCGAAGCACGGGGACCACAAGACCGCGCGGGGAACCGACAGCAACCCCGATGTCCTGGTATCCGTGATAGACGATATCGTTACCGTCGATTGACGCATTCACGAGCGGAAATCGCTTCAACGCCTCAATGCTCGATCTGACGAAGAAAGACATGAAACCAAGGCGCGTTCCGTTATGGGCTTTTTCGAACTCCTCCTTGTAACGCGAGCGAAGCTCCATGATCGGGCTCATGTCGACTTCGTTGAACGTCGTCAGCATCGCTGCGGTCTGCTGGGCCTCCACCAGGCGCCTTGCGATGCTGGCGCGAATGCGCGTCATTGGAACCCGGCGTTCTAGCCGCTCTCCCGATACCTCATTCGTTTCAGGTGCCTTTTGAGGCGCCGGGGTCGAAGACGTTGAGGGCTTCTGTGCATCAGCGACCGCCTTCAGCACGTCCTCTTTGGTGATGCGACCATCCTTGCCGCTTCCCGCAACCTGTGACAGCGTCAGTCCCTGTTCTTCGGCCATCTTTCGAGCCGCCGGGCTGGCAATCACGTCATCGGAATCAGATGCGTCGCTGGTCGGTGTTTCACTGTCTGGCGCACGCGTAGTCGGGGACGGCGCAGCGGCACCCACGTCACCGGTTTCGAAAGTAGCCAGGAGTTCATCAGCGAGAACCGTCTCGCCTTCCTCTTTGACAATGGCTACAAGTTTGCCATCGGCAGGGGCAACCACCTCGAGCACCACCTTGTCGGTCTCGATATCGACGATCACCTGGTCCCGGCGCACCGCCTCGCCTACCTGGACGTGCCAGGTTGCAACCTCTCCATCCGCCACCGATTCAGGAAACTCGGGGGCTTTGATCTCTACTGATTCGCTGTCTGCCATTCTATCTTCCTTAGTCCCTTGCCACATTCTCAGACGGGCAGGTGTCTTCGCTTGTCCACTGTCTGCTGTTTAACCCGGACATACCCCCATCACGTACCGTTGCCAAACAACGCCGTCGTCACCAAAGATTCCTGTTGCTGCGCATGCAGGGAGGCGTAACCCGCAGCCGCGGCTGCCGATGCTTCCCTACCCGCATATTGCAGATACAGACCCGGGTAACCTTCGTTCACGACGCGGCGCATGTGGTGCTGACTCGAATACCAGGCTCCCTGATTCATCGGTTCTTCCTGACACCAGACAGCTACCGCGACGTTTGGATAGCGGCTGATGACCATTTTCAGCTCATCCTCCGGAAATGGATACAGCTGTTCGATTCTCACGATGGCGACATTCTGAGGCTCACCTTCTTCCTGATTCAGCTTTTCTAACAGGTCGTAGTAGACCTTGCCGCTACAGATCACAATACGCGTCACATCTTCAGGCTGGACCTGGTCGTCATCGACAACGACCCTGAACTGTCCGCTGGTCAGATCTTCCAGCGTCGATACGGCCACTTTGTGCCGGAGCAGACTCTTGGGCGACATGATAATCAGCGGTCGGCGCAGCGTGTGAACGATCTGGCGACGCAACAGGTGGAAGATCTGGGCCGGTGTGGTTGGCGTACAGACCTGCATATTGTGTTCTGCACATAGTTGCAAATACCGTTCGAGACGCGCTGATGAGTGCTCCGGGCCCTGACCTTCATAGCCATGGGGCAACAACATCGTCAGGCCGCACATGCGAGCCCACTTGTGCTCGCCACTTGCAATAAACTGATCAATCACGACCTGGGCGCCGTTCGCGAAGTCACCAAACTGTGCCTCCCAGATGTCCAGTGTCTGTGGACTCGTCTGCGAATAGCCATATTCGAACGCCAGAACAGCTTCTTCTGACAGGAAAGAGTCAAAAAGACTGAAATCAGGTTGATCCTCAGACAGATGCTGCAAGGCACAGAATGATCGATCTTCCTTCTGATCATGTACGACGGCATGACGGTGTGAAAACGTACCGCGACCAACATCCTGCCCGGTCAGTCTCACCCGGTAGCCTTCACTCAATAGCGTCGCGTAGGCCATCACCTCCGCGAACCCCCAGTTAATCGCCATCGCACCAGCAGCCATCTTCTTGCGATCTTCGAGGATTTTGGTCACCTGCCGATGCAGGACGAAGCCTTCAGGCAACTCCTGTAACTGGGCCGCCACGGTTCGGAACCGTTCCGGCGCAACACCAGTTTCAACAGACTCAACGTTATCGGGATCGAGGAACGGTGCCCAATCCACGAACATGGACGTATTGGGTTCCTTCAGGTAGTCCCAGGCAACCGCCTTTTCTGCTTCTAGGTCGTCACGGTACTGCTCAACCCGGGCCAGGTATTCTTCTTCCGAGATTGTACCTTCGGCAATGACCTTCTGCGCATGCAGCGTCAACGTCGTCGGATGCTTGCGGATAACGCTGTACATCTGTGGTTGGGTGATGGCAGGTTCATCACCTTCGTTGTGCCCGCGTCTGCGATAACTGACGATGTCGATCACCACGTCCTTTTTGAACGTCATGCGATAGTCCACTGCCATCTGCGCAACAAACAGGACAGATTCCGGATCATCGCCGTTTACATGAAACACCGGCGCCTGAATCATCTTGGCTACCTCGGTGCAATAATATGTTGAACGCGCATCTTCCGGTTGACTGATCGTGTATCCGATCTGGTTATTGATGATGACGTGAATCGTGCCGCCAGTTTTGTAACCGCGCGTCTGAGACATCTGGAAAGTCTCCATGACCACACCCTGCCCTGCAAAGGCTGCATCACCGTGGACAATAATCGGCATGACCAGAGAACCATCTTCATCACCGCGGCGATCCTGACGGGCGCGGACAGAGCCCTCTACCACGGGCGCAACGATCTCCAGGTGGGATGGGTTGAACATCAACGCAAGATGCATCTCACCACCGGGTGTCATCAGGTTTGAAGAAAACCCCTGATGGTATTTGACATCACCGGAGCCAAAACCGGGCTCATAACGACCTTCGAACTCGTCAAAAAGTTCCGACGGCTGTTTACCCATGAGGTTGACCAGCAGGTTGAGACGACCGCGATGGGCCATCCCAATGACCGTTTCGACAGCACCTTCGCTTCCCGCACGGTGAATCAGTTCTGCCATGCAGGGAATAAAACTTTCGCCCCCCTCAAGGCCAAACCTTTTTGTTCCCGGGTACTTGTTACCCAGGTACTTTTCGAGCCCTTCGGCTGCAATCAAGCGGTCGAGAATTCGACGTTTGACACCAGGGCCGAAGCCACCCTGCGAACGGGCACTTTCCATTCGCTGTTGCACCCAGTTCGTTTCCACCTGGTTGGTAATGTGCATGTACTCGGCGCCAATGTGACCACAGTACGTTACTTCTAGCGTATCAATGATCTGGCGGAGCGTTGCCTCCTTGTCCCCGTAGAACAACGACCCGGTCTGGAATGGCGTATCGAGGTCAGCGGGTGAAAGCCTGTGATAGTCCAGATCCAGAACCGGTGCCGGTTGTTTTTCAACCAGACCCAACGGATCCAGGTCCGCCTTCAGGTGACCCCGGCGTCGATATGCAGAAATCAGTTCGCCCACTGCAAATTGTTTACGTTCGTAATCAGACGAAACTGACGATGCCGGAACCGGGGTTACCCTGGCCTGATTCTTCGCCAGCATTAAAAAGTGATTACGGACGCCCTCATGGGAAAAATCCGGTGAAATATTGCCTTCGACAACCGGTAGTGATTCGAAATAGCTGCGCCACTGTTCAGGGACACTGGTTGGGTCATCAAGATAGGACTCGTATAGGTCCTCTACATAGGATGCATTGCCGCCGGAAATATGTCCCGAGCGCCACCACTGCTCCATTGTGCTGCCTTGCATCCGATACTCCTTGTCGCTGCACCGCCGTGCCCTGGTGATACGGTGATCCGTGACCCGCACCAACGCAGTACGGTTTTCTTCAGGCAAAAGATCGAGTGCCGTCGCACCACACCGGGAGGCAGTTTAAGCCAATGAACACGGGCTTGCTACGGACAAGCCTGCACACTGCTCACGACCAGATACCTGGAAGCAGACATTGCACTCAAACGGGTGTGCTACTCAGACCGCGCGATGCAAGAGCATGTTACGAATGTGTCCAATGGCGCGCGTTGGATTAAGCCCCCTTGGACAGACACTCACACAGTTCATGATCCCGCGGCAGCGGAACACACTGAACGGATCTTCAAGTTCCTTGAGCCGTTCCTCCGTCGCCGTGTCACGGCTATCGGCAAGAAAGCGATAAGACTGAAGTAATCCGGCAGGTCCGATGAACTTGTCCGGATTCCACCAGAAGGATGGGCACGCAGAAGAACAGCAACCGCAGAGAATGCACTCATACAGCCCATCAAGCTTCTCCCGTTCCTCCGGTGATTGCAGACGCTCCTTCGAGGGTGGTTCCTCATCGTTGATCAGGTACGGTTTGACGCGCCGGTAGTTATCAAAAAATTGTTCCATGTCCACAACCAGATCACGGATAACGGGCATGCCCGGCAACGGTCTGATCGTCAGAGAACCACCTGACACAACATCCGATAGCGGCGTGATACACCCTAGGCCATTCTGCCCATTCATGTTCAACCCGTCAGAGCCACAAACGCCCTCACGACAGGACCGACGATACGCCACCGATGGGTCCTGTTCCTTGACCAGTGCGAGTACGTCCAACACCATCAGATCACGCCCTTCCGGGATCGTGACATCAAAATCCTGCATCCGTGGTTCGTGATCCTGAGCCGGATCGTATCGGTATACGCTTACTTGCATCAGTATTTCCGTTCTTTCGGGTCAAAGAGTCCGTCGGGCAGATCGTCGTCGGTCTCGATGAGTTTTGGCGTGAAGTTCACAGCCCGCTTACCTAATTCCTTCGTGGAAGGGTCGTAAATGGAGTGTGCGAGCCAGTTGACATCATCGCGATCCTGATAGTCATCACGGGCATGGGCACCGCGCGATTCTTTTCGTTTCTCTGCAGATATCGCGGTGGCTTCCGCCACCTCCAGCAGGTTGTCCAGCTCCAGCGCTTCAAACCGCGCGGTATTGAACGCTGCACTCTTGTCACCCAGGCTTGCCTTGCCGATTCGTTCCCGGAGTTCCGCCAGTTCTTCAATGCCTTTCAGCATCGTCTCCTCTTTCCTGAACACCCCAAAATTCAATTGCATACAGGATTGCAGGCTGGCACGAAGCTCCGCAACACCTTCACCACCTGCTGGTGAATCATTCCAGCGATTCAGTCGCGACCTGGCTGCGTCGAGATCGCTGTCGGTGGCAGGGGTGGTATCGATGCCCTGGTTCAGTGCGTCGGTGACATGCAGACCTGCAGCACGTCCAAACACCACAAGATCGAGCAGCGAGTTGCCACCAAGCCGGTTGGCCCCATGAACCGATACACAGGCCGCTTCGCCGACCGCGTAGAGACCATCAATGATCTGATCCTCTCCGTCTTTGTGCATCAGCGCCTGACCATGAATGTTGGTGGGTTGACCCCCCATCATGTAGTGGCACGTCGGTACGACGGGTATCGGTTCCTTGACCGGATCCACATGCGCAAATGTCTTCGAGAGTTCAACAATCCCGGGTAGCCGTGAGTGCAAAATGTCCTCACCCAGGTGGTCAAGTTTCAGGAAAACGTGGTCACCGGCATCGCCCGCACCGCGACCCTCCAGGATTTCAAGAATCATGGAACGCGCAACCACATCACGCCCGGCAAGATCTTTTGCGGTCGGTGCATAACGTTCCATGAATCGCTCACCATCCTTGTTGATCAGGTAGCCACCTTCACCACGACAACCCTCAGTGACTAGAGTACCCGCTCCTGCGATTCCCGTAGGGTGGAACTGCCACATTTCCATGTCCTGAACCTGAAACCCTGCACGCAGGCCCATCGCTGTGCCATCACCTGTGTTCATCAGCGCGTTGGTCGTCGATTGATAGATACGCCCGGCGCCACCGGTGGCCAGCACGGTTGCCGTCGCCTTGATATGGTGAACTTCACCGGTTTCCATGCAGATCGCAACGACACCGACCACCGCGCCGCGCTGGTTCATGATGAGATCGACAACAAACCACTCCGACAGAAATACAGTACCTGCTTTCAGATTGCTCTGGTATAGCGCATGCAGTAGAGCGTGTCCGGTTCGATCAGCTGCAGCACACGTTCGTGCAGCCTGCCCACCGTGTCCGAATTCCTTTGACTGCCCGCCAAAGGGCCGCTGATAGATTCGACCGTTTTCCTTGCGCGAGAATGGCAACCCCATGTGCTCAAGTTCAAAGACCGCTTTCGGACCAACCTCACACATGTATTCGATCGCGTCCTGGTCCCCGATATAGTCCGAGCCCTTGACCGTGTCATACATGTGCCAGCGCCAGTCGTCGTTGGGGTCTTCACTGGCAATTGCACAAGTGATACCGCCCTGCGCCGATACCGTATGCGAACGGGTTGGAAAGACCTTTGAGAGTACTGCCGTCTTTCTACCGGACTCCGCGAGCTGCAACCCGGCGCGCATTCCCGCACCGCCGCCTCCGACAATAATGGCGTCGAACTCCATGACGGGTAAGTCAGCCATATTTCAGCTCCCCCAGAGAATCTTGATGGTCCAAATGAGATAACACGCAATCAATACGATGCAGACGACTTCATAGATGAACCGGAGACGACTCGCGCCTTCACCAAAATAGTGTTCGCGAATATAGTCAGTGCCGATCGTCCACATACCCACCCAAGCATGCAGTCCGATGGACCCTGCAGCCAACAAGGTGTAAATCTGCATCCAGGTGGAGTCGAAAAGACCTCGCCACACTTCATGGGTCAATTGTTCCTGCATCAGGACATACCCCGTCAGAACCACGGTGTATGATGTGAGGATGTACGCAGTTACCCGTTGAATGATCCAGTCTGAAACACCATTTCGGCTCAGACTGGTGGCCTGTGTCACCATCATTGCTCTCCTTTTGTCCTGATCGCTCTTACGCAGGAAAAACCCAGATTGCCGCCAGCACCACCAGGATGCCGCCAAAGAGCAGGGTCACCTTTGCAGCGAATCGCCCACCTTCCAATGTGTCCGCAATTTCCATATCCATCATCAGATGTTTGATCCCGGCAACAACGTGATAAGCCAACGCAGCCAACAGACCCCAGGTAACGAGCTTGCCAAAGGGGGACAGCATCGCTGCCTTCATGCTTTCAAAAGACGCCTGGTCCGCAAGCGATTGCTCAAGCGCATACAGTGCAAACAGAACACCGACAAAAAGAATCACACCGCTGATGCGGTGACTGATCGACGCAATGGCCGTCACGGGCCATGCAAAACGCATCAAATCGACCGGGTCAACATTGACCGGTCGATGGGCTTTTCCTTTGTTGCTCACATCTGACTCCAAAGCTCACGGTCATTCGCTTCGCGGAACGCCGTTCGTTGCATCATTTTTGCCCTTTGCCTCTCTCAAAGATGATTTGGCTGAAGGCCGAGGTGTCTCTTCTTAGCGACAGTTTGCCGGGATCCCGTCGATGTCCTCTCTTCACATGGTCAATCGAACCTGTCGGTATGAGTATGATAGATTCATTGAGGGTAAAACTCAAAAACTAACGGTTTCTCATGCGACGCCAGATCGCTGTCAGCCCTTGTCGCATGCGACTTTAAGGCACCTGGTACCACAGGACGCCTTTACAATATACGGTGGTTTTGAAATCATGTGCGGGCTTCGCTCTGATCACATCAATGGAATCGCTCATGGCAGAAAAGGTTCAGATCTCAATCGACGGTCGAACTGTCGACCTGCCCACGCTGGTAGCCAGCGAGGGTGCGAACGTCGTAGACGTCCGTGGGCTCATCGCTGAGGGCATCTATACCTATGACCCCGGGTTCCTGTCAACGGCAAGTTGTGATTCCGAGATCACCTACATTGACGGTGGCGCAGGGATTCTAATGTACCGCGGTTATCCGATCGAACAGCTGGCGAAACAATCGAATCACCTGGAGGTGTGCCACCTGCTGCTCAACGGGGAACTGCCCAGCCCCGCCGAATACGACGCACTGGTCAAATCCATTGCTGACAACCAGGATGTCGACGAACAGTATCAACAGCTGTTCAACGGCTTTTCCCAGGGTGCACACCCGATGGCGATGGTGGGAGCGGCAGTTTCCGGACTGGCCGCGTTGCATCACGAAGACACAGATATCACAGTCCATGAAGATCGCGTCAAAACGGCTCACCGCCTTATTGCCAAGATTCCAACAATTGCTGCGATGGCATTCCGTCACGGTGCTGGAAAGTCCTTCATCGCACCTGACCCCTCACTCGGTTACGCCGAAAATTTCCTGAACATGTGCTTTGGGGACGAAAGAGACATCAGCCCAACGATCGCAAAAGCCATGGACCGAATTTTCATTCTCCATGCAGATCACGAGCAAAACGCCTCGACGTCAACCGTGCGGATGGCCGGCTCGACCGACTGTAATCCCTATGCCGCGATTTCAGCGGGTATCAGCGCGCTCTGGGGACCGGCGCACGGTGGTGCCAACGAGGCAGTACTGGACATGCTCAATGAGATTGGTGATGAATCCAAGGTCGAGGAATACGTTGCAAAAGCGAAAGACAAAGACGATCCCTTCAAACTGATGGGCTTCGGACACCGGGTCTACAAGAACTTTGACCCTCGGGCCAAAGTGATGGAGGAATCCTGTCACGAGGTCCTCGAAGAACTCGGGGCTGAGGACGAGCCGTTGTTGAAACTGGCGAAGCGATTGGAAACCATCGCTCGTGAGGATGACTACTTTATTGAGCGCAACCTGTACCCCAATATCGATTTCTACTCGGGCATTACACTTCAGGCGGTTGGTATCCCGACCAACCTCTTTACCGTGATCTTCACACTCGGTCGTATGCCAGGCTGGATCAGCCATTGGCACGAGATGCTGAGTGCACCTTACAAGATCGCTCGCCCACGACAGTTGTACCTGGGTTCCAACGCACGCGACTACGTCGCCATTGATCAGCGCTGAGCCCGAGATTTTTCCGGGACGTCGAAAAACGATCTCACTATCATCCAGCGTCGCGCACCATTGCGCGGCCTGGCACCCATCCCCATAACGAGGATATGACCTTGGATATATCAGTCGCCATCGAAACCAGCAAAGGCACGATCAACCTGACCCTTACACCAGATGAAACGCCTGTGACCGTGTCCAGTTTTGTCAATCTGGCGAAACGTGGTTACTACGATGGCCTCAACTTCCATCGGGTCATCAGCAATTTCATGGTTCAAGGTGGGTGTCCACAGGGCACTGGCACGGGGAACCCCGGATACAGCTTCGAGGACGAGTTCGACGCATCTATGCGCCACGATGGCCCGGGAGTGCTATCCATGGCCAACGCCGGTCCGCGGACTAATGGCAGTCAGTTCTTCATCACGCACGGTCCTCAACCGCATCTCGATGATGCTCATGCGGTTTTTGGCAAGGTCAATTCCGCCGACGACCAGGCCGTGGTCGATGCCATCGAACAAGGTGACGCCATTATCAGCATGACAGCAAGCGGTGACGTCGATGAGTTGCTCGCTGCAAACGCGGATCGCGTGACTGAATGGAATTCCGCTCTGGATGATCGCTTCCCTAACCTCAAGTGAAGACGACGGCTTCTTCGCCCTTGGTTGCGGGAACGCCAAACGCGAGGTCATTCTGATCGCGGGTTAGCCGCGAGAACGACCTCTAGAGGCTCGGCACGCACAATGCCATCAGCCAAAAAAGAAAAGACACGGGGAGGCTGGCGCAGGGCCTCTGACCGCTGCAATGCTATACTGCATGAATGTCAGACGACACCGACCATAACCTGCCCACGCCGACCCAGCCAGGCACTATCGCCGAGCTAAAGGAACCGTCTGAAGATGATGCGATCACGGCCGCAACCCGTCGCCAGGGTGAAGCCCTGCTGGGGTGCCTCGTACTCCTCACTCAACACTTTAAGCGACCCTATTCCGCAGAAGGACTGACCGCCGGACAGCCCCTGGTCGACGGTTACCTGACACCCGCACTTTTCATAAGAGCGGCCGAGCGCGCAGGATTCAACGCCAGTCTGGTCAAGCGAGACCTGCGCGGTATCAGCGACGATGTGCTGCCGATCGTACTTCTGATGGAAGACGACGCACTGATACTCTCCCGCCAGGAGAACGCTGTCTGCACGATCATCAATGCCAAGGGCGAGTCAACCAAGGTATCGCTTTCTGACGTTGAGGGTGGTTATAAGGGATTGAGCCTCTACCTGAAACCCGCCTATGATTTCTTCGACGACGATGGTGCTGAGGGGCAATCTCAGGGACATTGGTTCTGGAGCGTCATTAAGCGATCCCGGGGCATCTACTCCGAGGTGATCATCGCGTCGCTGCTGATCAACCTGTTCGCACTGGCTACACCCCTGTTTATCATGAACGTTTACGACCGTGTCGTCCCCAACTATGCCGTTGAGACACTCTGGGTGCTTGCGAGTGGCGTATTTATCGTGTTTCTTTTTGACTTGGTCATGAAATCACTGCGTGGTTATTTCATTGAAATTGCCGGAAAACGCGCCGATATCATTCTCTCGTCAAAGACATTTTCACGTGTCATGGATATCCGGATGAGCGAGCGACCCAATCGCGTTGGATCGTTTGCCAACAACCTGCAGGAGTTCGACAGCTTTCGCGAGTTCTTCACCTCTACGACACTGATCACCGTGATCGACCTCCCCTTTGTGCTCTTGTTTGTGCTGCTGATCTACAGCATCGGCGGCATGCTCGCGGCGGTACCACTGATCGCAATACCGCTCGTGATACTGACCGGCATCCTGCTTCAGGCACCACTGCAGGACGTCATCAACAAAACATTCGCCGAATCTGCAAAAAAGCACGCAATGCTGGTCGAGTCACTGACGGCGCTAGATGCCATCAAAGGTGCGCGTGCGGAAGGTGTCATGCAACAGCGATGGGAGGGTCACAACGGACGATTGGCCAAACTTTCGTTGCGCTCCAGGTTGTTGTCTCTGATCACGGTCAACCTCGCCCAGACGATACAACAACTCTCTACAGTTGCGATCGTGATTCTCGGTGTCTACCTGATCATGTTGGGTCAACTGACAGTCGGCGGATTGATTGCCTGTACTATCCTGACCGGTCGATGCCTTACACCCATGGCACAGGTGGCTGGGATCTTCACCCGCTACCATCACTCCATGGCCGCGTACCAGTCAATCAATCGCATCATGCAGCTACCTACGGAGCGTCCTGCCGGTCACAAGTTCCTGCACAGACCTGAGCTCGATGGCGGTGTGGAGTTTCGAGAGGTCTCATTCAGCTATCCCGGACAGCAGGTTCCCGCTCTACGAGGGGTCAGCTTGAAGATTGAGCCTGGAGAACACGTCGGTATCCTCGGCAAGATTGGTTCAGGGAAAACGACCCTACAGAAGATGATGATGAAGTACTATTCACCCGCAGAAGGCAGCATCCTTATTGGTGGTACAGATATCATGCAACTGGACCCAACCGACCTGCGCAGGAAAATCAACTACGTTCCACAGGACATCATCCTCTTTGATGGCAGTATCCGGGACAATATTGTCATGGGTGAACCCAAGAGCGACGATGCTGCAGTACTCAGAGCCGCCCAACTGTCTGGACTGGACGACTTTGTAAACCAGCACCCCCAGGGATATGACCTCCCCGTCGGAGAACGAGGAACGAACGTGTCCGGCGGACAACGCCAGTCAATCGCAATTGCAAGAGCATTCATCGGCGACGCGAACATGCTAATTCTCGATGAGCCCACCAACTCCATGGACAGCGCCGCGGAAGCGGTGTTTCGGGAGAGAATCAGGGGGTACCTAGAAGACCTGACACTGATCCTCGTAACCCATAAGACAACCATGCTGACGCTCGTCAATCGCCTCATTGTCATGAATGAGGGCCGGGTTGTGGCAGACGGACCGAAGGACGAGGTTTTACGCGCACTGTCTCGTGGCCAACCGGGTGCACAGCCTAGTAGCCCGCGTACGCCGGAGACCGCAGGCTGATGGCGTATCATCGCGAAGACATTGCGTACATGCCGGACACACTGGCGGCCGAGGTTGAACGCCTGCCGATCATGTCGCACGCGGTACTCTGGCTTACACTAATAGTGATCGCCACCGGGATCATCTGGGCCAACATGGCGACCGTCGACGAAGTCGCCCATGCCGAGGGCCGCGTGATTCCATCCAGCCAACTACAGGTTGTCCAGAACCTCGAGGGCGGCATTCTTCAACAGGTGATGGTTCGCGAAGGTGAGACCGTCCGTGAGGGACAAACCCTGATGTTACTGGACGACACCCGGTTCGCTTCCACGTTCAACGAGGGTCGTATCGCATCGGTTGCATTATCAGCACAGATAGCGCGCTTAGAAGCCGAATTAGCAGACCGTCCATTCAGACCACCCGCTGACTTCCCGAACGAACACAATGACATCATTGAACGGGAACGCCAGTTGTTCCAGGCCCGTCAACAGGAGAAGAGCTCCGCGCTCGACATTTTGAACCAGCGACTGACGCAACAGACACAGTCCCTGGCCGAACTGCAGGCAGAAGAACAGAAACTGAAACGAAATACGGATCTCGCGCATCGGGAACTGGAGATGACCTCCCCGCTCGTGGCCACCGGCGCAGTCTCAGAGGTGGAAATTCTTCGCATTGAGGCTGCAGTCAATGAGTCAGAAGGTCAACTGGCGGTGATCCGGCAAACCATCCCCAGAGCACAGGCGATCATCAGCGAAGCAGAAGAGACCGTCTCTGAACGTCGTCAGCAATTTGTCCGTGAAGCCCAGACAGAGCTGAATGATGCAAGGACGGAGCTATCACGGATATCCATATCGAACGTCGCACTGGAGGATCGTGTGCAGCGCACCGATGTCCGCTCACCGGTTGACGGCACCGTGAAGCGGGTGCTGGTCAATACCTTAGGTGCCGTGGTGAAACCCGGCATGGATCTGGTTGAGATCGTGCCGCTGAACGATTCGTTGCTGGTTGAGGCAAAGGTGCGTCCCGCTGATGTCGCCTTCATTCATCCCGGCCAGACCGCTACTGTCAAACTCACCGCCTACGATTTTTCGATCTACGGTGGGCTCGACGCAGTACTGGAACTGATCAGCGCTGACACAATTACCGATGAGACCGGCGAGTACTACTTTCAAATTCGTGTCCGGACACACAAGAACTACCTGGGTAACGATGCCAATCCTATGCCGATCATTCCCGGAATGATCGCGACGGTGGATATCATCACCGGCGAGAAGACTGTCATGGACTATATCCTGAAGCCGTTGAAACGAGCTCAAGAAGCCGCGTTGTCAGAACGTTAAAGGAATATTCTCATGGGTACCCGTTACCGTAGTAGCTCGAACATCTAGGTCGGAAATGCAACCTATACGATCTTTCCTTTTGATGGTCTCCCAGAGAACTTTGCTGTCGACAAGCTCACGTTCTCCCTGAAGATTCTGCTCGAAAACCTGCTTCGACATGGTGAGGAAGCCTACGTCACCGACGATGATCTTGAGGCGTTGGCAGACTGGGATCCGAACGCATCTCCTTCACAGGAAATCGCGTTTGTACCTGCTCGGGTATTGTTGCAGGACTTCACCGGTGTCCCCGCAGTGGTCGACCTTGCGGCCATGCGTGATGTTATGGTGGATCTGGGTGGCGATCCCGACAAGGTCAACCCGGTGGAACTGGTCATAGATCACTCCGTGATGGTCGACCATTTCGGCTCTGCAGACGCGTTGGAAGACAACACGACGCTCGAGTTCGAACGGAATATCGAACGCTACAAGTTTCTGCGTTGAGGGCAAAGCGCATTTGAGAACTTCAAGGTCGTGCCCCCTGGTACCGGGATTGTCCATCAGGTCAATCTGGAATCCCTCGCACGCGGCGTGTTCACGGCCGAGAAAGACGGTCTGGCCCTCGCCTACCCGGATACGCTCGTCGGCACGGACTCGCACACCACCATGATCAATGGCCTGGGTGTCCTCGGATGGGGTGTAGGCGGTATTGAGGCCGAAGCTGCCATGCTCGGACAACCAGTCACCATGTTGATCCCCCAGGGTGGTCGAATTCAGCCTCGAAGGCGCGCTGGCTGAAGGTGCAACAGCAACCGATCTTGTCCTGACCGTGACCGAACAACTTCGGCAGCATGGAGTCGTTGGCAAATTCGTGGAATTCTTTGGCCCTGTTCTGGCCAATCTTACTCTCGTGGATCGGGCGACCATCGCCAACATGGCAACAGAATATGGCGCCACCTGCGGTATCTTCCCGGTGGATGCGGAAACCGTCCGCTATCTGTGACTCTCGGGGCGTTCCGACGAGACTATCGCTCTGGTTCAGACGTATATGAAAGCCATGGGTCTATGGCATGACGAGAACACCCCTGCAGCACACGACAGCGCCACGTTGACGCTTAATCTGCGGACGTCGTTCCGTCAATCGCAGGTCCCAAAAGGCCACAGGATCGGATTGCACTGATCGCCGCCAGTACCGCCTTTGCTGATCCCCTTTGCGATCACGAGCAACTGATCCCAACCTAAGGACCGGGTACCGGTGACGTCGAAGTGACCTATCAGGGCGAGACTTTCCATCTCGATCACGGATCAGTCGTGATCGCCGCAATTACCAGCTGTACTAATACGTCGAACCCTGTGGTTCTCATTGCCGCAGGACTGCTCGCCAGAAACGCTCGTGCCAGGGGGCTCACAGCAAAGCCATGGGTCAAAACCAGCCTGGCGCCTGGTTCGAAAGT
>MDTB01098610.1_pt1 | contig 22208 bp, 22 predicted proteins | sample 811161 | NCBI WGS metagenome assembly MDTB01 (sample SAMN05326650, study PRJNA326480) | marine metagenome | isolation source: seawater | place: Mediterranean Sea | collected 2009 | reverse complement strand
TGGACGTACCACTGGTGGACCGGTTGTAGCGCCAGCTGCAGTGCCGGGTAGCTAAGTACGGACGAGATAACTGCTGAAAGCTTTAGAGCCGTGGTAAACCACCACGTTGATAGGCTGGGTGTGGAAGTGCGGTAACGCATGTAGCTGACCAGTACTAATAGCCCAATCAGCTTGATTTATGCTATGAAAAAAATTTATGTTAAGTATGGATATTATTTTAAAAAATCATATATGTTTAACCTATGCTTAATTTTAAAAATAAACTAATTGATCTTGGAAAACTTACTGAAAAACTTATAAAAAGAAATATTTGTATAAAAAAAAAAGATTTAGTTGAAGGTGTTAATAATTTTGACGAATTAATAGTTTTTAAAAAAAGCAACACAATTGTTGCATATGATAGAATCTGTAACCATGCTGGTGGTAAACTCATTACAAAAGGAAAAAATTATGTATGTCCAATACATAATTGGGAGTTTAACCCAGCTAAGGGTACATATTTCAATAAATTTAAAAAACCGCCTTTATTAGTGGAAGATCTTAAAAGCCATGTAAAGGTATGGTTTGAAGAAAAAAAACCAATTATTCAAAAAAAAAACAAATATGATAAACATTTAAATATTAGATTTTTTAATCACGCTTTTTTAATTGTTTCTAATAGCGATTTCTCTTTTGCAACTGATCCATGGGCTTTTGGTCCGTCTTTTATAAATGGTTGGTGGTTAAAAAATAATACAAAAAATGATTGGGTTAAAAAATTAAATGATTGTGATTTTGTATATATAAGCCACAATCACCCAGATCATCTTAATGAATATACGCTTAATTTTTTAGAAAAAAAAAAACCAATTTTAGTTCCAAATTTTGTTGATCGCAGTACTGAAATAAAACTTAAAAATCTTGGTTTTAAAAACGTTATTCCAATAAACTTTAATAAAGTTATTAATTTTAAAAATTCAAACCTAAATTTTACAATATTAAAGTCTGGTGATTTTAGAAATGACTCAGGCATATATTTTTCTGTTGGTAATACAACTAGTTTATTTGATGTAGATGCTAATTCTATAAATTTTTTTAATTTACCTGAAGTAGATATTTATGCTTCTTCATATGCTGGGGGAGCCGCAGGGTATCCATTAATTTTTGAAAATTATACCGACTTACAAAAAAAAAAAAATTATGAAAAATGCTGGCAATTTTTTCTTTCTAAAAAAGATTCAAAATTTAAAAAAATTAAAAGCTAAATATTTTTTACCTTACGCAAGTTCAGCTGTTTCAAAATTAAAAATCGACCGCTATATTAAAAAAAGTAATTTAAAAATTAGTGTTGATAGATATAAGAAGTTTCTTTCAAAAACATGTGAGGTTATGGATGTTGAGTTAAAAGATTCAATAGATTTTTTTAACGGAAAACTTACACAAAGAAAAAAAATTAGCAAAAAACCATTTAAATCAATTAGTGATAATAAAATTCTTAGTCTTTTTAAAAAAGATTTTTCAAATATAAACAAAAAAGAAATTGAGAAATATTTTTATGACTCAAAGTTTAAAGATCAATTAGTGCTATTTTTAAGTCTTACGAATGATAAATTTGACCAAAATTATTTTAATTTATGTGTAAATTTTTGTGATAGTAAAATTTCTGTAAGTTTTTTTGAAAATAAAAAATTCAATATTAAAAAGCATTTACCTAAATATATTGATAAAAAAGTAATATATATAAAAGCTAGAAAAGAAGCATTTAATTATATCGTAAAAACTAAATCCTCATGGGAAGACCTCGGCATTGGATTTCAGATAAGAGTATACAGATACCCCAATAAGTATAATTTTGAATTTGCTGAGCATTTTCAATATAAATATTTAAATCCCGAGAATAAGAAAACGACTGGAGAGTGTTCAATTTGCACGAGTCTAAATCATTTAATAGATGAACAGATAACTAGAGATGTAAGTGTTAGTAAAAAAAAAGATGTAAGTTTTAGTAAAAAAAGGGAATCTGCACCTATTTATGTTAGTTAAAATAAAAGTGAAAAAATTCAACATTAAGTATTCAAGAAACTTACTTACAATTTTTAATTCTGGCAGAAAAAGTGGAAAATTTTTTAGAAAAAGTTTGGTTAAATTTGAAGACCATAAACAATGGCTTGAAAAGAATTTGAAAGAAAAAAAAACAAATATTTATTTAGGTTTCAAAAATAACTTTTTGAAACCATTTGGATATGTAAGATTCGACAAGCTATCAGAAAACCAAAAAATTTATGAAGTTTCAATCGCAATTTTAAAAGAAAATTACGGCAAAGGATTGGGAACTAAAATGTTAGGTTTAGCTCTTAAAAAATTTAAAATTGCCAAAAAATTAGTAGCTATCGTTAAAAAAAAAAATATAAGAAGCTATAAAGTTTTTTCAAAAAATTTTTTTAAAATACAATTGATCAAGAAAAAAAATATTATGTCGAAGAATCCCTTTGATTACAAAACAGAGTTTTATTTAACTAAAGAAATAAAATAAGTTTTTTTAAATGAATAATAGAAATAAAAAAAATATTAGTTCACAAAAAAACAAACTCGCTATTTTTGGTGGAAAAAAAACCAGAATTAATAAAATGCCTGCTAGATTTTCGTTTGGTCATAAAGAAAATTCAGAAATTAAAAAAATGATCAACTATTACAAAAAAAAAGGAGAAGATCCGAAGTATTCAGGTGAATGGGAAAAAAAATTCTGCAAAAAATTTTCAAACTTTATGGGTGGAGGATACTCAGACGCTGTTGCTACTGGAACAGGGGCAATATATGTAGCTATGAAGGCTTTAGAAATTAAAAAAAATTCTGATGTAATTATTTGCCCTGTAACATGTTCAGGGAACTTTTCATGTATAACAGAGCAAGGATATAATCCTATATTAGTAGATTCAGAAAAAAATAGTTACAACACCAGTCTAGATAAAATAAAAAAGAGAATAACAAAAAAAACTAAACTAATTCAACTTACACATGCTGGAGGAGAGCCGGTAAAAGATATAAAGGAAATTGCTGCTTTCGCGAAAAAAAAAGGAATTTTTCTTCTTGAAGATTGTAGTCAAGCAATTGGAGCGAAAGTCAAAAATAAATATGTTGGAACATTTGGAGATATAGCGGCATTTTCCACAATGTATAGAAAGAATTTAGCTGCAAACTCGTCAGGAGGAGTAGTTTTTACAAAAAATTATAATTTATATAAAAAGGTTTTAGCATACGCTGACAGAGGTAAAATATTATGGAAAGAAAACTTAGATTTTAGAGATCCAGGGAATAGCTTATTCCCTGCATTAAACTGGAATACAGATGAATTCACTTGTGCAATTGGGTTAGCGAACTTGAAACGTCTTTCTCAAACAAACTTAAAAAGAAAAAAATTTTTAGAATTTTTTTTAAAGATTTTAAAGAAAAAAAATATTAATTCTTGTGAAATTTTAAACTATAACAAAGGCTATTCACCCTTTTTTTTCCCATTAAAATATAATCAAGATTTTATGAAAATCCCTCAAAAGAAATTTACAGAAGCTCTTTTAGCTGAGGGTATTCCAATTGGAACAGAATATGGATGTTTGGTATCAACCTGGAAGTGGGCAAATAAATATTTTAAAAAAAAATACTCTACAGATAATGCTTTAGATACAAGAAATAGTTGTTTTCATTTATACTTAAACGAAAATTATAAAAAAAAAGAAGCCATAGATATTTTAAACGCTATCAGCAAAGTTGAGAGTTACTACAAAAAAAAATAAGCTAGATTCAAGTATTCAATTTTCAAAAAAATTAAACTTTTATTGGCCCTGAGCTAAAATTGCTAAACTTTTCTCTTCTTTAATTGATGATGAAACAGGTTCAACTTTTGATCTATTTTCTGCAACTATTTTTCTTAACGATAAGTCGATTTGTCGTTTTTGAGCATTTATTCTTTTTGATCCAATTCTGAATTCATCAGATTTCTTGCTACTCAATTCTACAAAACAATTGTGTTTTTGTTTACCTGATTTTTCGTTATGTTTCTTCTTGACCTGCGAAAAGTCATAATATGCATAAATTTTAAGTAATCTGAAAAGTATAAAACTCGGCACAAACACTAGGGCCATGCTTATTAAAAATTGATAAAAGTATAAAATCCTCTTTCTTATTTTTAAATTCAAGCTAGATTCTTTATTTTCAAAATATAGATCAATTTTCTTAAATGAAGCTTTTAAACACTTTGTATTAAATTCTTTAAGTTTATTTAAAATACTATTTTTGCTTTTAAATAACTCTTTTAGAAAAATTTTTCTTGATGCGTATCTATATAAAAATGTCCAATAATGTACTTCTTCAATAGAATAATCAGTTTTGTTAACATAGGTTAATATGTCTTTGTTTGAAAATTCAGAAGTTCTTATTAGATAATCTTCCTCTTCATTTATGCTCTTACCAATTACTCCTATTTGCTGAGAATATTCATACAGTGGGGTTCCGGGTATAGACATTGCAAGAGGGCTATTACCTATATTCCAATTTTTTCCTACCATATATCTGAGTTCACCAGACATTTTTGCGGTTTCTAAGACCGTTTCATAAGTTTCCCCTGGCATCCCAAGCATGAACATATCTGTAGCAACACTAATTCCAAGCTTTCTGCAATTAGATAAGGTTTCATAAGCGTCTTCAACCTTTATTTTTTTTTCCATTATGTCTAGTATTTTTTGACTTCCAGACTCAATACCAAATCTTATAGCTAACATATTATGTTCTTTGTAAAATTTTAAATCTTCATAAGTACAGCTTCTAATTCTTACACCTCCAGCAGTCCAATACATATTATGCTTTTTAAATATTCTTGCCATTTCGTAACTTTTTTTTCTATCGCTTAATGCATTTTCATCATTTAGCACAAATCCTGCAATGTTATATTTTTCTTTTATATCTATAATGTGACTTTCCATGTCTACAGGATTATAAACTCTATAACCTTTGATATATCTTTGACAGAAAGTACAACGCGCAACACATCCTTGAGCAGATCTTATCTCTCCAATTTTTTTGTTTTTTGATAAATTAAAAAATTTTTCTCCCTCCGGATAAAGTTGTTGTTCAAGAAATCCTGCCTCAATTGAGTTTATATTATCAATTGTCCAGAAAAAATCGTTAATCATTTCACCTTTATTTGCAAAGTATTCTAACCCATCTTTAAGTATTTCATAGTTCGGATAATGAATTCCCGAAGCTTCATGAGCACTCAATGGTTCTCCATTACCTGTTACAGTTAATATTTTTTTTTCATCTTCAAAAGCTAAACCTTGGATTTGATTTAACATTTCATAATTAAAATTATTTCTACTTGGATTTGATTTTATATAATTTAATAATTTCAAAAAAGGTATTTCCCCATCTCCAACGACGCAAATATCCGTCTCTGTTTTAGCCAATATTACATTTGCAGATGCTGTAATTGCACCACCAGTAATAATCCATACATCTGGATAAAGATCCCTTATTATTTTTGATATTCTTTTAATGTTTGGATAGCAATGAGTTAATGAACCCCCAAGACCAACAACATCAGGTTTAAATTTTTTAAAATTTTTTCTGATTTCATCATCTGAACCCCTTAATGAACTAATATCATAAATTTTTGAATTAAAACCTTCTCTATCTGCATAAGCAGCTACACGTAGAACTCCATGTGGCATCCATACGTAAGGAGCTCTTTCAATTGTACTTCTTAAAGGACCATCAGGTACTGTTGCTATTATTATATTCATAATCTCTGTAAACTTTATATAACAGTTCTATAATTGATGAAAATAAAATTGTCGCTACTAAATTATTACCAAAAAATGGAATCGCCATAAAATAACAAGAAATAAGTCCTTCAAAATTTTTTGAGTATAAACTTGTATCTAATACCCAAACACCAAAGTTAGTAATAATAAAAAATATACACACACCGATTAAGGATCCACAAATTCTATTAAAATATCCATTTTTAAAATATTTAGAAAGAAGACCGATTATTATTATACTTCCCCAAGTGAAAAATGTTAAATTATGCATTCCTATTATTAAGTCAGTAATAAAAAAACTAATTAATAAAGCGGGAATATAATTTATACCAAGCATCGCAGGAATATAAAAACTTATAGCCAACAAGCTAGTAAAATTTGGGGGGTGGGGAATAAATCTACTTGCAGCAAGAATAATAAAAATACTGATTGTAAACTTTAAATAAGTCATTTTATATTTTAGATAAAATTATATTAATTTAAATTTTAAAGTAAGCAACATTAAAAGTTTCTTTTAAAACCTAAACTAAATTCTCTTCCCGGGACAGAATATTGGAATGCTTGTTGGTAATTTTTATCGAGCAAATTATTTAAGTTAAAAAAGAAACTATATCCATACATCTCTGTAATCGCTGAAAAATCTATTTGGGTATATCCACCGAGTATTACCTCAGCAAACCCATTGTTTGCATTTCCATAATCTCTTGTCTCGGTCTGATGTCTTCCATTAAGAGATGTATTTATAGCCCCAAAGTCTTTTGATAATTTTAAAGTATACGTATGCCTTGGGATTCTCACTGGCATTTCATCTTTACAGGAACTATCAGGGTTATCACAATCTTCACCATCATATGCGTCTACAAATGAATAGCCAAAATTAATTTTATCTATTAATTCTGTAATCAAACTCGCACTAAACTCAAAACCAGTGCTTTTCACCACTCCAGAAGAATTTTCAATTGTGAAACCTCCACCGCTTGCTGTGTGAGATTGCCAGCCAGAAATTGTATCATCATATTCCATATGAAACACAGTACTATCAATAACCAATCTATCTTGTAGTAATTTTTTTTCTATTCCAAAATCTATACTATAACTTTTTTCTGGCTTTAAATTTTCTTTTCGAATTACATTTGTGTCATAAAAATAGTCATTAAGAGTTGCAAATCTTATTCCTGTTCCAATACTATTTCTAAATTTGGTTGAACTATTTGGCTTGTATGCACTTGTAAATCTATATGTGGTAAAATCACCAGCAGTAGTATGTGAATCTCTTCTTGCACCAAAAGTTGTAAAAATTTTTTCTGATGGTCTTATTTGAATATCAAAATATTGTGAATATATAGCTTCATCACTTTCAAAAGCTGCGTTTGTTGCCCAAGTGTCGAAATCAGCTGCTTCAAATTCATTATCTAGCCCAAATATAATTCTGTTATCAAGGCTAAAATTATATTCACCGTTATAATTTATACTATCTCTGTATCCGTAGTAATTTTTTTTTGTTGTTTTATTATCTGATACATTCCTTTTTATATAATATCTATTGTATGTGTAAGAATTTTTTAAATAGTCGTTATCGTTTATCAACCTTAAGACATAAGAAAACTCTCTATCTTTTGTTCTATCATTTAGATCTGTAACGTTTTCATTGGATGTATCATAGTTTAGAAATGATTTATTTGCTCTAAACTTATTTTCTAATCTTAAATTATCATTAATTATATATCCTACATTCAGGATGGCGTTATCATTGCGATAACTGTCATCTTCATTATTATGATTCATTGCAGAAATTCCATCAGTAATATATTTATTTAACCCAAGATAATAATCAAAATTATCTATTTTTTGATCTAAACTAAAAGATACATTTTTGGAATTATTCGAACCAGTAAAAATGTCAAAGTTTTTGTTTAAAGTATCACTATCTGAAGTTTTAGTATAAATATTAATTGCACCGCCTATTGCTCCACTACCATAAAGAGAGGATTGATTTCCCTTGAGTACCTCGATTTGTTTAACACCATTTAATGTAAGATTATTAAAATAGAAAGAATTGTCTGGTGTGCTAGGGTCAGACATTTTAACCCCATCTATATAAACGTTAGTATATCTTTTTGGCAATCCCCTGACCTGAAATAGTGAATTAGTTCCAACACCTCCCTGCCTAGAAAAATGAGTACCCACAATATTCTCAGAAATAACATCACTTATAAAAAAATTATTTGAGTTTTTTATATTTTTTTCAGTGATAACTGACACATCACTTCCCACAGTACCGATAGATTGTAAGGTTTTACCAGGAGAAATAACAATTATTGGTATATCGCTAGAATATAATTTACTTGCAAAAGTTGTAAAAATTAAAAATAAAAAAATCCTTAACATCATAATGCGCCTAATATTTTTTTAGTTCCCTTTCGGAAACTTAATATTTTCTGCCGATGCTAATTTTTCATTGTAGAATTAGACTTTTCCTGGTCATCATTCAACAGCGGACTTAACTGGGTGGCGCTCCGACTTTACGGTTCCAGGAAGAGCCAATGAATTTCACACTGATTCCCCACCATGCATTTCAGTTATTATTTAAATTACAATTAAAATTTATTTTATCAAGAGAAATTTTTTATTATATTTCAATATTTTGAAGGGTTGTTTTTATACAAAAGTCCATTTTTTATCCAAAAAGTATTTTTTTTCAAAATTAGTTAAATCAATTTTTTTTTTTGGTAAAAAAAGGTAGGTCAAATATTAATGCTTCTTCAATTTTTCCCATATCTTTTTTTTTTGAAAATTTTTTTTCTTCAAAAACGAAATGAAGTTCTTTCCTATTTTTTAATGTTAAATTGTAAATAATATTTCTATCCTTTAAAGTATTTGGTAAAGAAAAAATTGATAGTAAGGAAACACCTTTTATATTTTTTTCCTCTAGCAAAGATCTAAGTATTATATTATTTTTTCCATAGGTATTTTCATTAGTAGATAGAAAAAATTGCCCTTTTAAATTGTTAACAATATAATTTCTATTAATTTGATTTTGAGCATATGATGGAAATATAACACCATTTATAGGCTTAAGATTTATGTATCCAGCGTAAATTTTCATTATTATATATTTGTATTATATTTTTTTTTATTTACAGAATTAATAAAATTAAAACCGATTTTTGTTAGAGGTTTTATTGTTAAAGGTTTAAAAAAGTGGGGGATATTTCTATGAGTTTTGCTAAAGACATCATAAGGTGATAGCAAACTTTTAAATCTACAATTTAAAGAGATTCTAGTTTTTGTTGTTTTATTAACTATGTTGCCATGTAAAAGAATTGGCGAAAATACTAAAATTTCACCAAATTTTATTTCAAGAAATTTGAATTTTTTTTTAAATTTATTGTAAATTTTAATTACTGTTTTATTTTTTGATTGAGTAACTTGTTTATTGATTAAAGGATTATCTTTTGGATTAGTAATAAACATCGAATGACTCGATTTTTTTACATTCGTTAATGGTATCCACGCAACTACTTCAAAAGGACTCTCCCCTGCGTAAATATCAGAATGCATTGGCAGCATTGATTTTTTATCATTTGGGACCTGTATAGATATGTTTATCTTTTTTTGCATTGCAATTTCATTTCCAACAAGCCCATCTAATATTTCAGAAGCTGATTTGTAATACTCACTATTAAATTTTTGATCAGTGTTAATACCTCCTACAACCGATAGTCTAATATCATTAAGATTTTTAATTTTTATAAATTTATGTAAGTTTTCAAAAAAATCTATTTTTGTTTTTTTTTTATAGCTGCTGTCAATTTTATTTTTTTTTACAATCAAATTAAAAACTTTATTTTGAAGATAAGAGACTGATTCTATTTGTTTGGATTTTTTTATAAGATAACCATTTTTTTGAAAAAAGTTTATTTCTTTATCACTAATCATTTGAATTTTATTTATTAAACTATAACTTAAATATAAAATTTGTTAATTTAAATCTTTTTTGCAAAATCTAATCCTTGCATAATTATATCATCAATATCGACATATCTATATGTTCCCATACGCCCCACAGAAAGTACTCCTTCTGGAAGAGCTTTTAAATATTTGTCAGCTAGATCTACCTCCCGTTTAATCATGGTAGGGTATAATTTATTTTTCATAGACGGCACTTCCATAGTTATCAATGAATTGGGACTTTTATGTAATGTGAATTTTTTAAATTCTGTCACCCTGGTTTGTTGCTCATTTTTATTTGGATAATATATAAAATATACATCTTTTGGTAAAACATGTTCGTTTGGTAGAACAATTTTATAAAATTCTCTTCCAACATATTTTAATTCCCCCCAACAATTTGAAAACAAAAAATCTGGAGAAATAGTGGATATAATAAGATCGGCATCAAATTCACCTCGACTGGAAATTACTTTTTTTTTGTCTAAATCCACCTTATTTATTTGACAATCAAGAATCACATCACATCCTTGAAGTGAAACATCAAAAAATTTATTATATCCATCTTTTGGCACAGGGTAAGCATTGATATAACCTTCGGGGAATTCGTACCTGGACTTTGTTTCTAAAGGTTTTCTTTTTACTGTAGCCTCGAAACCGAAATCCATTTTTGTATTCGAATCTATTTGCCACGCTTTTAGATTATAATATTTATTAAATCTTTCATAAAGCGTATTACCAACTCTACCTTTCCAAAACTCCTCAAAGTTTTTAGATTTTGTTTCTTTTGGAATGTTCTCTAGCTCCTCAAAAATTTTTTCCGAATCTTTGAATTTTTTTACATCATCTATATGCATTGGGTAGCTTGCAAATAAATCTTCATTTTGTTGATAGCTAACATTCATCTTTTTAATATGTCTCATAGGAACAATTTTGTTTAAAAATTCAAACGCTTTCATATTTTCCTCTGGACCTATAAAGTGCCTAGGACCGTATGTGTATGGATGTCCTCCGTGATAAAAAGTTCTAACTCCTCCACCAGTAAGACTTGATTTATCTAAAACTATTACCTTCCACCCTTTTTGTTGCAACATCATAGCAAACATACAACCAGTGAAACCAGATCCAATAATAACTGCTTTTTTCACAAAATTTATTGACCAGAGTTTAGTATTGACACTTTTTCAGCAAATTCAGGAGAAATTATTTCTTCACCTTTAACTTCGTCCCATACATTACAATTGGCGCAAATAGAAATGTCTTTTTTATTTCCATTAAGGTGTAATTTTCTTCTAGCGTTCATTATTTTTGATTGCCAAAGTTCTTTAATAGTATTTTGTATTATTGTACCAGTAGGATATTTATTATTATAATCTACGTTACAGAGTGGTACCTCACCATTAGCAAAAACAACAAGTAGTGACCATAATGCTACACACGGAAGGTTTGGCTCAAAACTCTTGGAAATTGATTTAAAGTTATCTAGCTGCCCCCCCCAATTAAAAATATTATGATAGTATATTCTATCAACATCTGAAGTATACTTCCTCCAAAAATCATAGTAATTCTCCCACTCATCATGGTTACTTTCTTGCCTAATCATCCTAATCCAAACTCTGCAATTAGGATTTATTTTATCTCTTAATTGTAAAAATTTTATAGCATTGTCTCTAACTTGCTCAAACTTTAGTCGAACTCTAATTTTTTCAAATACATCTTTTTTTAGACTGTCTATTGAAAATATTACCATCCCTAATCCAGCTTCTAGAAGATCAGTTGCCCTTTTTTCGTTGAGCAGAGAAACATTTGTAGCTATAGATGTATTTTTAATACCATTATTATTTAATTTTTCAATTCTGGAAGCCATTTTTTTATCAATTAAAGGTTCACCATCTCTATAAAGACTTACTCTTTTGATTAATTTTTTATTTTCTATTATATCATCACTTACTTTGTTCCACACATCGTCTTTCATTACAGGATAATTTCTTTCCCAATCATTAATAGTACACATTGGGCATCTTGCGTTACAAGCATTTACTGTTTCAATTTCAATATACTTTGGAAATTCTAAGAGATCCTTGTACTGAGCGTTCTTATCAATTCTTCTATTTAAATAGTTTTCTAGTTTAGTCATTAACTTGCAAGTTTATAAATTGTTTTTTTAAATTTCTCTATCAATCTTTTATCATTAACTAATTTTTTACTCCATTTTGGAAAAATACTGTCATTTTTCTTGAGAAAAGGCCCAGTTTTACTCTCATGATAAATTACATAATTTGATATAGGCAGCATTGTATGGAAAATATTTAGTGGAGTCCTAAAAATATCGTTTTTTTTTAATTTGCAAACTTTTGTAATTTTTCCATTATCGCTTAGAAGAACGCATGCCATCGATCCTTTGATAATATGATATGTCTCTCCCTTTTTTAAGTGTTTATGGGGTGTATAGAATTTTTTCTTTTGTTGCAGTATTATCATATCATGGTGTTTTGCTTTCGTATTTGTATGAAGACATAATCTCACATCTTCTTTATTCTTAAAATATTTTCTTTCTAAAAAATTTACATATTTTTGATTCACAACCTCTCCCTCTTTTAATAAAAAGTATGAGGTAGTTTTTGCTTTATGATCCTGTTTAAGAAATTTTTTCATTTATCTTTGATTTTACCATTACTCCTTTTGCAATATCATTAAATTTAGACATTTTAAAGTTTAATATTTTTTGTAATTTTTTATTACTCATAGATACATTTAGTGGCCTTTTATCAAGATACTTAAAATCTTTGAGTTTTTTCTTTTTTAATAAAATTTTTTTCTTTAACTTATGATTTAAATTACTTTTTAAAATTTTTAAAATTTGATATCTAGAATATTTAGAAGGACCACATACATTATATATTCCACAAATTTTTTTTTTAAGAAAGAAATAGACTATCTTTTTCAAATCTCTTACATACAAGGGTGAAAATATTTGATCTGTTGCTGCTGGGAAATATTTTTGTCCTGCCGATAATTTAGATAAAAAATTAGATATAAGTGTTTTATCGCTGAGGGCTGAGCTGTATGTTTTCGCTATTCTAAAAATTGAATAATTTTTTGCATTTTTTACAATAAATTTTTCAATTTCAAGTTTTTGTTTTCCATATTCGTTCACCGGATTGGCTTCATCATCTTCCTTATAAAAACCCTTTTTCCCGTCATAAATAAACTCTGATGAAAAAAAAATAAAATAAATGTTTTTTTGTATTAAGAATTTTAAAATTTTTTTTGTTTTACTTACGTTTATATTTTTACTCCTTATTTTATTTTTGAAACAATAATTTGGATCCGATATCGCAGTTAGAAATGCTATCGATTTAACTTTATATTTATTTACTATTTTTGAAATATCATTTTTTTTTATATCAAACTTTATGCCACCTTTTATCTTTCTTGAATTATATGTGAATATTGTAGATCTATTTTTCTTAATTAGGTAAATACCTATATTTCCAGATGCACCTAGAATTAAATTACTCATTTTTGATACTAACCTTATTGAATTACCAATAAATAATAGTAAGTTCAAGTAGTGAGCAAAATAATCTTATCAAAACATCTTCTAAAAGAAAAAATTAAAAATTTAAAAAAGAAAAACCAAAAAGTTGTGCTTGTACATGGTGTATTTGATCTAGTACATTTAGGGCACATATATTATTTCCAAGAAGCTAAATCTTATGGAGATAAACTTATAGTATCATTGACCCCAGATAAATACGTTAAAAAAGGATTAAATAAACCTTATTTCAATGAAAAAGAAAGATTAAGTTTTTTAAGTCAAATTTCATTAATAGATTATGTATACTGTAACGACGAAAAAGATGCTTCAAAAATAATTAAATTTTTACGACCAGATTTTTATGTAAAGGGGCAAGATTATAAAAATAAATCAGGAGATGAAGCAGGAAATTTAGGTTTAGAAAAAAAGGCATTAAAAGAAGTTAATGGAAGGTTTATAATTACATCTACCACGCAGTTTTCATCGTCAAGTATAATTAATGAAAAACTTGCTCACTTTAGTGATCATAAATCTGAATGGTTAAAGAAAATTAAAGCTAGCTCAAGTAAATCTAAATATTTATTTGATTTTGATAATGCATTAAATAAATTAAAAAATCAAAAAATTCTTATTATCGGAGAGATAATACATGACGAATATAATTATGTAGAACCTTTAGGTAAACCATCAAAAGAAAATATATTGTCTGTAAATTTTAAAAATCAAGAAACATTTCTGGGAGGTTGTTTACCTGTAGTAAAAAATTTATCAAAAATATGTAAAAATATTACTTTACTAAGTCTGTATGAAAAAGAAAAAACACTATCAAAAATTAAAAGTTCTCTAAAAGATAACAAAGTTCAGTTAAAATTATTTAAAACTAAAGGATATTTAGATATTTATAAAAAAAGGTACCTAAATAATAAAAACTTTTCTAAAATTTTTGAGATTTATAATTTCAAAAATGAAGATTTTTTTGATATCAGAATAGCGAATTATTTAAAGAAAAATTTAAAAAAATTCGACAAAATTATAGTATGTGATTTTGGACATGGTTTAATTAATTCAAAAATTGCAAAAATTCTATCTTCAAAATCAAAATTTTTATCAGCAAATATACAAACCAATTCAGGAAATAGAGGTTTCAATTTATTTGACAAGTATAATAAACTTGATTTTTTATCTCTTGATGAACCTGAACTCAGATTAGGTGTTAAAGATAAAATAACAAACGTTGAAAAAATCATTAAAAGACTTCCAAAAAAAAGATACAAAAAGGTCATGATAACAAGAGGTGTTGATGGACTAAATTACATGCACAAAAATGAAATAAAATTTATACCTGCTTTGACAACAAAACCTCTAGATACAATTGGTGCAGGTGATGCAGCATTCAGTTTTGCATCAGGACTTATAGGAAATACAAATAATCCATATTTAATTGCATTAGTATCAGCTATAGCTGGCGCACTTAAGGTTCAAATTGTTGGGCACAGGGACTTTATAAAAATTAATGATATTTTAAGAACTTTAAGATCACTGCTTAAGTGAAAAAGAATTAAATTCTTCAGTCTTTTGCTCAAGGTATTCAGAATAAGAATAATTATTACTAAAAAATTCTTTACATATGAGTGGATTCTCTGGGTAATCACAGCTCAGTTTTAAAAAGTATTCCGGCATATATTTCTTTATAAAGTAATTTTTAATTTCAAAAACTTCTTTTTGATTTATTTTATATTTCTGAATCATATTTTTATCTGAGGTAAAATTTTTTGTTAATTCAAATATTTCTCTTTTAGTATTCTTCACGAGGAGAAAGTCATCATAGTTAAAAGCAGGTTTACCTTTTGATAACATCGGAAACAATTTATTTAATAATTTAAATTGTTCAGTTATAGAGAGAAATTTTTTTGTTCTTTTAGAATAAACATGACAAAAAATCACATGGTCAATCTCAGTAGAAAAATCAAAATTATTTATTACATTATATTCATGATCAACTTTTAAAACAGGTTTATTAAACAGTTTGGCAAGCTCAGCTTTTCCACCACCGGTACTTAAAAAAAATTTGCAATTTTTTGCAAAAATATAATTTATTTTTTCTGAAACTAAATTTTCAAGATTTAGATTGAGATAGCTTTGATGTTTAAATTTATTTGTATATTGGTTTACACCAATGTCTACAGCAAATAAATTTGAGTCTATTAAATGATTCAATGCAAAATCAAAATCCTCTTTTTGATACCAAATAACATTATTATTTTTTTTTAAATATGAAAACTTTAAGTTATAGTTTTTCTCTCTTATATAAAAACAAAAAAAACTACGCTTAAAATCAAAAATCTTTTTTTTTTCAATTTTGATTTTTTCTTCCTCCTCATTTAAAACATCAAAACTTTTTCGTTGCATATAAATTTTTTGAAATACACCTGGTTGTATGTCAAGCCCAATGGATTTAAGGTAATCTAAATTATTACTGTTTAAATTTGCATCAAAGTAATCAACATTTTTAAAAAACTCGGAAAATTTTATTTTTGCTTTTTTGTAACTGATATTCGTAGTTACAAAAAATACTTTAAGAAAAAAAGCGAAGATAGAAAATTTGGCACAACAAACTCTGATAATTAATAATAATTTTTGAATATAGGTGATTAAATCTTTTTTTAAAAAATTTTGTTTCTGATAGTATAAGTTTTTGTAACCGTCTTTATCATTTATATTTCTAATAAAGTACCCACCCTTAATTTTAGGATTAACATTTAAATCAATTACACGAACTCTTTTTTTAAAGTATGATGCCAACAATGCAGTTTTGACGATTGAATCTATTGTTCCACCGTAAGAATATTTTCTAATATTTAAATTTATGAAATTATTTTTATCTGACATTTATAAATAAATTTTTTTTATTTATTTTTATATTGAATAAATTCATCTTATCCTCTACTTATACACTTTAAATCGACTATTTTAAAAAAAATTCTTATGAAAGTCATAATCACTGGAGGAGCAGGATTTATTGGGAGCCATCTATCAGAAAAACTTGTTAAAAATGTTAAAGTAAAAAAAATAATTATTATTGATGATTTACAGGATGGAAGTAAGAAAAATTTAAAAAATATATTAAAAAACAAAAAAATAAAATTAGTTAAAAAAGACATAAGAAATTTTGCTAAGATTAAAAATTATTTTAAAAATATAGATTGTGTCTTTCATTTAGCCGCAATAGCAGATATTGTTCCATCAATAGTCAATCCAAAAGATTATCTTGATACAAATTTCGGAGGAACAATTAATGTTCTAGAAGCCATGAGGGCTCATAAAGTAAAAAAAATCATCTATGCAGCCTCATCTTCGTGTTATGGTATTACACCTGTAAAAAAAATTAGTGAAACTTATAATATTTCAACTTTATATCCTTATTCATTGTCAAAATATTTAGGTGAGAAAGCACTAATTCATTGGTCAAATGTCTATGGAATAGATTTTATTTCCTTAAGATTATTTAATGTTTATGGTCCAAGATCACGAACTACCGGAGCATATGGAGCTGTGATAGGAGTTTTTTTAAAACAAAAACTATCAAATAAACCTTTAACAATTGTAGGAGATGGAAAACAAACAAGAGATTTTGTAAACGTTGATGATGTTTCTGATGCTTTTATAAAGGCCTGTTTTTCAAAGGTAAAGAATGAAGTATTTAATGTGGGAACGGGTAGACCTAACAATATAAATAAACTGGCAAAAATAATAGGTGGTAAAAAAATTTTTATACCAAAACGTCCAGGCGAACCCCTAACTTCTAAAGCTGATATTCGAAAGATAAAAAAATTTCTAAACTGGAAACCGAAAATATCTTTTGAAAAGGGAGTAAGTGAGCTTTTGCTTAATATTAACTATTGGAAATCCGCACCTCTATGGAGTAAAAATAAAATAAAAAAGGCAACTAAAGTTTGGTTCGATTATTTAAAGTAAAAAATTAAAAAATCCTTATGTTCAAAAAAAATTTATCATATAAAAATCCAAATAAATATTTAATAAAAAATAAAAAATTTATTAGAGATTTTAAACGACTATATTTTAAGATTCCAGATCCTTGGAATCAAAAAAAAAATTTTAATATCGATGAAACAACGCTTATATTAGAGGGTTATTTAAATTATTTTAACTCAAAATTTAAAAAAATAAAAATTCTTGATGTAGGTGCAGGCTCAGGAATTTTAAAGACTAAACTTAATAAAAAATTCATTTATATAGGAACAGATATACATTTTAAAAAATATAGAGATGTTATATTTGACGATATAATAATTTTTAATAAAAATTTTGAAAATAGATTTAATATAATTTTCTGTCTTAAGACCATATATTATGTTGCTGATAATATAAATAAAGTAGTATCAAATTTCCAAAAATATTTAAAAAAAGATGGTATTTTAATTGTATCGTATAATTTAAAAAAAAATTCGTTTTCAAATAAATATTTGAACGACTTAAAGCTTAGAAAAATGCTTAAGAAAAAATTTAAAGAAATATCTACAATTGAAGTTAATAGAGAAAATTATGAAAAATTTAATAAAGAGAAAAACACAATACTCATATTTAAAAAAAAATGATAAAAAAAATTTTAATAACAGGTGGAGCAGGATATGTTGGTAGTGCTCTTACGGATCAATTAATTGAGAATAACTATGAAGTGTCTGTTCTTGATTTACTAATTTATGGAAAACAGGTCTTTAAATATGAAAACGAAGTTAAAATAATAAAAGGTGATATTAGAAATACAGAACTACTTAATAAAATTATTCCAGGAAATGACGCTATAATTCATCTCGCTTGTATTTCAAATGATCCAAGTTTCGAGCTTAATCCCTCGTTGGGTAAATCTATAAATCTAGATGCATTTGAACCGTTGGTAAAAATTTCTAAAGATAATGGCGTAAAGCGTTTTATTTATGCATCATCTTCTAGTGTATATGGAATTAAGAATGAGCAAAATGTTAGTGAGGAAATGAAACTAGAGCCATTGACTGATTACTCAAAATTTAAAGCGAAATGTGAAGATATAGGTATGAAATATAACTCAAAAAATTTTGATTTTCTTGTAATTAGACCAGCCACAGTTTGTGGATATTCTATGAGGCAGAGATTTGATTTAGTTGTAAATATATTAACTAACTTAGCATTAAATAAAAAACCTATAACAGTATATGGCGGTGAGCAACTAAGACCAAATATACATATTAAAGACATGTTAGAAATTTATCTACTTAGTTTAAAAAAGGAAAGCAGTTTAATAAATGGAAAAATATTTAATGCTGGATATGATAATCAAAAAGTGATTGAACTTGCAAATATTGTTAAAGAAAATGTAGATATAGAAACTAAGATCATTCAGACTAAATCAGATGATAACAGATCGTATCATATTAGTTCAGATAAAATTAAAAAAGAGCTTGGTTTTGTTAATAGATATAATATTGCAGATGCTGTAAAAGATATTAAAAATGCGTTTTTATCAAAAAAATATAAAGATCCATTAAATAATGTAAACTATTTTAATGTTAAAATGATGAAAAAAATAAAATTAAAATGAAAAAAAATTTTTTTAAGTCATATTTTAAAAACATTGCAGATCTCTTAAATAAATTAGACATCGAAAACATTGAAAAATTAGAAAGCATAATTACCAATGTAAAAAAGAAAAAAGCGAAAATACTTATATTTGGTAATGGTGCGAACATGTCTTTATCTTCACATTTTGCTACAGATATGACTAAAAATGCAAAAATAAAAACTAATTCATTTGGAGATGCTAATTTAATTACTTGTTTTTCTAATGACTATGGGTTTGATAATTGGATAAAAAAAACAATTAAATATTATGCCATAAAAAAAGATTTAGTCATCTTATTGAGTGCTAGCGGAAAATCAAAAAATATCTTAAATGCCGCCAAATTTTGTGAAAAAAATAAAATAAATTGTGTATCAATACATGGTTTTAATAAGCAAAGCATTTTATCAAAAGTTTGCAAAGTTAATATTTGGATAGACTCCAAATCATATAATTTAATTGAGGTTGTGCAAACCTCAATATTGTTAGCTTTAGTCGACAAGAAAATTGGATCTATAAACTATAAGTCAAATTTATAAAATAATGCAAACTACAAAATTAAAAAAAAAGTCTTTGGATTTAAGAAAAAAAACTTTTATTGAATTTATTAAAAAAGGTGAGGCTCACTTAGGTGGTAGTTTTTCAATGATTGAAATTTTATTATATCTTTATGAAAAAATTTTAAAGAAAAAAGATAAATTTATATTAAGTAAATCTCATGCATCCTTTCCATTATCTATTTTGTTACGAGAAAGAGGTTTTAAAACCAAGTTGACTACTCATTTAGAAATTGACCCAAAAAATGGGGTACATTGTACAACTGGTAGTTTAGGACATGGTTTGCCAATTTCTGCTGGCATGGCATTTGCTAAAAAAATTAAAAAAGAGCTTGGGAACATATATGTAATGATAAGCGATGGTGAGTGTCAAGAAGGTACCACTTGGGAAACTTTATTAATTTCTGCAAAACACAAACTTGATAATCTAATTATTTTAGTTGATTATAATAAGATACAAGCTCTAACAACTTTAAAAGACGGATTGCCTCTAGATAGTCTATTTAATAAATTCAAATCTTTTAATTGCAACGTCATAAATATAAAAAACGGACACTCTTTTAATGAAATTAAAAAAGGTTTTCTTCAAATAAAAAAGAGCAAAAAACCAAATGTATTAATTTTTAATACCATAAAGGGCAAAGGTATAAAAAAATTTGAAAATGATCCAGTTTGGCATGCGCGAAAATTAGCTGGAGATGAAATATTGATCGGAAAAAAAAGCTTAGGAATAAATTTTATAAAATGAGAAGAGTTTTTGGAAAAGTTATTAATGAGATTGCAAAAAAAGATAAAAAAGTCATATTAATTGTTGGAGATATTGGGTACGGAATTTTTGACGATTTTAGAGAAAACCACCCAGATAGATTTTTTAATTTAGGAATATGTGAACAAAGTATTATAGGTTTTGCTTCTGGAGTTGCACTTCAAGGGCTAAAACCTTGGGTTTACACCATCACACCTTTTTTAATAGAAAGACCCTTTGAGCAAATTAAATTAGACATTGATCAACAAAATTCAAATGTAAAGCTAGTTGGATTTGCAGATTATCCTAATTTGGGTCCAAGCCATAGTGAATTAGACGCAAGAAAAACAATGAAAATTTTTAAAAATATAAAAGCTTTTTTTCCAAAAAATAGTGAGCAAACTAAAATACTTACTCAAAAATGTTATAAGATCAAAGGACCCACTTTTATAAGTCTTAAAACAGATAAAAAAATAAAAAAAAATTTTTAAATGAAGCTTAAAAAAATTAATCTAATTACAACTAATCACAAAAAAACAAAAAGAAATTACCTTAAAAGAATGTTGAATAATAAGGTAAATTCTATGAAAATTTCTAAGAAATATGAATATGATTATTGGGATGGATCTCGCCAGTATGGATATGGTGGTTATCGATATGATGGTAGATGGAAAAGTGTTGCTAAAAAAATAATTAAAAAATATAGATTAAATTCAAAATCTAAAGTTATTGATATTGGCTGTGGGAAAGGTTACTTAATTTATGAATTATCTAAAATTCTAAAATCAAAAAATATTTACGGTATTGATCTATCAAAACATGCAATTAAAAATACTCCAGTCTTGATAAAGGCCAATACAAAAGTTAGTGATGCTAAAAAAGGTCTTAATTTTAAAAAAAATCAATTTGATTTAGCAATTTCGTTAAATCTTATTCATAATTTTGAATTATATGATTTAAAAAATTTTTTAAAGAGTATTGTTAAAATTTCAAAGAGATCTTTTATAACAACCGAAAGTTATAGAAATAACAGAGAGCTATTTAACTTACAATGTTGGGCGCTAACATGTGAAAGTTTTTTTTCAGAAAATGAGTGGCGGTGGTTATTTAAAGAATTTGGATATAATAGAGACTATGAATTAATTTATTTTTCATAAAAAAAACTTTTAACTTTTCTTAATTTTAAATATGAATAAAATAAAATTTTTCGTAAAATTGTAAATATGTAAAAATTTGAATAGTTGAAGAATGAACTTAATTTAGGTAAATTATAATTATCATTTCTTTTAAGGCCTCCCTTTTTTTTTGCTATTATTAAAAAACTTTCATCAAGGTAAAATTTACTAAATAGAATTTCAAAATTTAAATGAAATAAATAAAATTTAATTGTATTTTTTTTTAAAAAGCTCGATGTTACCATTGTTTCATCAACATCCCGCATATATCTTTTAATTGGCATATAATCGAAGTATTTATCTCTCCAAATAAGAAGTCCGTTATCTTCAAGTAGTTTAGATAAGCTTAAAATACTTTTTGGAAAGTTCTCAACATATTTAAAAGTATTTCTTGTAAAAATAAAATTAAATGTTTTTTTTATATCTTTAAGTTTATTATAAACTTCAAGATTTTTTTTTTTACATTTCTTAAAAAGTCGTTTATTTGGTTCAAAACCTGTTCCAATCAAATTGTGTTTTTTTACGATTTTAAGCTCATTTCCTGTACCACAACCAAAATCGAACCACTTTTTTTTATTAGTATTATGATCTAAGAACTTTACTCTTTTAAGTATTTTTTCAAATTCGATAGAATTGCTTTCCTTAAAATTGTCAAATATTTTTAGTTTTGTAAGGTAATTACGATGTTTTTTAATTTTTATATCTGAATATATTAAGCCACATAAATTACACATTCTCCAAGTATAGTTTTGTGTATTTACCAAAATCTTGTTATCGACATGTTTATGGTTTAAACAATATGAAATTTTTTTTTTATACATTCTAAATGGCAT